>ENA-ORDG01000508-ORDG01000508.1-marine-metagenome-genome-assembly--contig:-NODE-508-length-17617-cov-3.001824_pt1 | contig 17617 bp, 16 predicted proteins | sample MGYA00248629_ERZ508524 | MGnify/ENA primary metagenome ERZ508524 (study PRJEB26194, sample SAMN05421901) | marine metagenome | isolation source: East of Rio de Janeiro, Brazil, South Atlantic Ocean...
AGCATCTTCGATGTCGAGAGCAATGCGGCTCTCCACGACCTGCTGATTTCGCTTCCCCTCTACCCCTTCATGGACGTGAAGATCGTGGTGCTCTGCCGCCATCCGTCGTCCGTGCATGATGACGATCGTTAATAATCACCAACCCTTGCAGGAGAGGCCCCATGACTGAAGATTTCGTTCAGAATCCCGACATCCAGACGTTGCTCGACCGTGCCGCCGGGATTGATGTTGAAGGTGGCGACAAGCGCCTGAAGCACATCACCCGCGATCTGGTCGAAGCGATCATGCGGGTCATTGTCCGCCATGACATCAGCGAAAGCGAATTCTGGGCGGCGATCAAATTCTTTCAGGATGGCGCCGCGCAACTGGGGCTGATCGTGCCGGGCGTCGGGCTGGAGCATTTCATGGATCTGTTCATGGATGCCAAGGATGCCGAGGCCGGCAAGAGCGGTGGCACGCCGCGCACCATCGAGGGGCCGCTCTATGTCGAGGGCGCGCCATTGGTGGATGGGGACGCAAATCTGTCGGACGATCCGGACGAGACCGGCACGCTGTACATGACCGGCGAGATCAAGGGGCCGGACGGTACGCCGGTACAGGATGCGATCCTGCATGTCTGGCACGCCAATTCGCAGGGCTTTTATTCCCATTTCGACCCGACCCGCGAACAGACGCCGTTCAACAATCGCCGCCGCCTGAAGATCGGCAGCGACGGCCGCTACAGCTTCCATTCCAAGATGCCCAACGGCTACAGTGTGCCCCCGGGCGGCGCGGCCGATGTGCTGATGAAGGCGCTGGGCCGTCATGGCAACCGCCCGGCCCATGTCCATTTTTTCGTCGAGGCGCCGAACTATCGCACGCTGACGACGCAGATCAACTTTGGTGATGATCCCTTCGCGGCCGACGACTTCGCCTTTGCCACGCGCGAAGGCCTGCTGCCCGTGCCCAATCGTCAGGGCGACAGCGCCTATATCGCGTTCGACTTCACCCTGCAGAAGGCGGACGATGTGGACGACGCCAGCTTCTCCACCCGTTTCCGCGCTGCTGCCTGAAAAGATAAAAAGGCTCTCCATGTCCAAGATCTTCGATAGTCCGGCGTTTGCGCTGGAGGGCCTTTTGTTCGACGGCATGACGATCATGTCGGGGGGCTTCGGGCTTTCGGGCAATCCCGAAAGCCTGATCCCGGAAATCCGCAAGGCGGGCGTGAAGGGCCTGACGGTCATCTCCAACAATGCGGGGGCGGATGGCTTCGGGCTGTGGATGCTGCTGGAAAGCCGGCAGGTCAGGAAAATGATCTCCTCCTATGTGGGGGAGAACAAGCTGTTCGAGAGCCAGTATCTTTCCGGCGAGCTGGAACTTGAACTCAACCCACAGGGCACGCTGGCCGAGCGTATCCGAGCCGGCGGCGCGGGCATCCCCGCTTTCTACACGAAGACGGGGGTGGGCACGGTGGTGGCCGAGGGCAAGCCGGTCGAGGCGTTCGAGGGCGAAGATTATGTGCGTGAGACATGGCTACGCGCCGACCTCTCCATCATAAAGGCATGGCGGGCGGACCCGGCGGGGAATCTCATGTTCCGCAAGACTGCGCGCAACTTCAATCCGAACATGGCGACGGCGGGTAAGGTGACCGTGGTGGAAGTCGAGGAGATCGTGCCGGAGGGGGCATTCGATCTCGACTGCATCCATACCCCCGGCATCTATGTCGACCGAATCGTGCTGGCGACGATCAACGAGAAGCGGATCGAAAAGCTGACGACACGGGCGAAGGAGATCGCGGCATGAGTTGGACCCGCGACGAGATGGCGGCGCGCGCCGCGCGGGAACTGCGCGACGGCTATTATGTGAACTTGGGCATCGGCATCCCGACGCTGGTGGCTAATCATGTGCCCGAAGGCGTCAAAGTCACGCTGCAATCCGAAAACGGCATGCTGGGGATCGGGCCGTTTCCCTATGTCGATGAAGCGGACCCCGACCTTATCAACGCGGGCAAGCAGACGATAACCGCGTTGCCGACCAGCAGCTTCTTTTCCTCGGCTGACAGTTTTGCGATGATCCGGGGCGGTCATATCGACATGGCCGTGCTTGGCGCGATGGAGGTGGCCGCCAATGGCGACCTGGCCAACTGGACCATTCCGGGCAAGATGGTGAAGGGCATGGGCGGCGCGATGGATCTGGTCGCGGGCGTCAAGCGCGTGGTCGTGGTCATGGATCATGTGTCCAAGAACGGCAGCCCCAAGATCCTGCCGGAATGCTCCCTGCCGCTGACCGGCAAGGCGGTGGTCGACCTCATCATCACCGATCTGGCCGTCATCGCCGTCGATCGCAAGGCGGGCGGGCTGACACTCGTGGAGACTGCGCCGGGCGTCACCATCGAGGAGGTCGTCGCAAAGACCGGCGCGCCCATTACAGCAAAGGTCGCGGCATGAGCGAGGCCTTCATCTGCGACGCCATCCGAACGCCTATTGGTCGCTATGCAGGCGCCCTGACCAGCGTGCGGGCCGACGATCTGGCGGCCATTCCCCTGAAGGCGCTTATCGAACGCAGTGGTATCGACCCTGCCGCCATCGACGATGTGATCTTGGGTAGCGCCAATCAGGCCGGCGAAGACAATCGCAATGTGGCGCGCATGGCGGCCCTGCTGGCGGGTTTGCCGGAAACGGTCGGCGGCTCCACAGTCAACCGGCTATGCGCGTCCGGCCTTGATGCGCTGGGCGCGGCGGCGCGCGCGATTCGAAGCGGCGATACCGACCTGATGGTCGCGGGTGGCGTGGAGAGCATGAGCCGCGCGCCCTTCGTCATGCCCAAGGCGGAAAGCCCCTATTCCCGCAGCACCGCCATTTATGACACGACCATCGGCTGGCGTTTTGTCAATCCGGCGATGAAGGCGCTCTACGGCGTCGATTCTATGCCGGAGACGGGCGAGAATGTAGCGCGCGATTTTGGCGTCTCGCGGGAAGATCAGGACGCTTTTGCCACGCGCAGCCAGCGCAAGGCGGCCGCAGCGCAGGCGGCCGGCTATTTTGCGGAAGAGATCGTGCCGGTTACGATCACCGATCGCAAGGGACGCGAGACGATCGTCGATCGGGACGAACATCCCCGGCCCGAAACGACGATGGAGATGCTGGCGAAGCTGAAACCCGTCGTGCGCCCCGATGGCACGGTGACGGCGGGCAACGCATCGGGCGTCAACGACGGCGCGGCGGCGATGATCGTCGCGAATGAAGCGGCGATCAAGGCCCATGGCCTGACCCCTCGCGCGCGCATCTTGGGCATGGCGAGCGCCGGCGTGCCGCCCCGGATCATGGGCATCGGCCCGGCGCCCGCCACGCAGAAGCTGATGGCGCGACTGGGGCTGACGACAGATAGTTTCGATGCGATTGAACTGAATGAGGCCTTCGCCTCGCAGGGGCTGGCCGTTCTGCGCGAGCTTGGCATCGCGGATGACGATGCGCGGGTGAACGGCAATGGCGGCGCCATCGCGCTCGGCCATCCGCTGGGCATGTCGGGCGCGCGTATCGCGATGACGCTGGCGCACCAACTGGAAAAGACCGACGGCAGGTTCGGCCTTGCGACCCTGTGCATCGGCGTGGGACAAGGGCTTGCCTTGGCGGTGGAGCGGGTCTGATGGAAAAGCAGTTCGTCACGACTGGCGACGGTTGCCGGATTGCGTATCGGTTCGATGGACCTGACGACGCGCCGGTGCTGTTGCTGTCCAATTCGCTGGGCACGGACATGGCCATGTGGGCGCCCCAGATGGCGGCATGGACAAAGGCCTTTCGGGTGCTGCGCTATGACCAGCGGGGCCATGGCGCGTCCGATGCGCCAGCGGGCGGCTATTCGATGAATCGACTGGGACGCGATGTGATCGAACTGCTCGATGCGCTGGACATTGAGACGGTCGACTTCTGCGGCCTGTCGTTGGGTGGGATGACCGGCCAGTGGCTGGGCATTCGCGAGCCGGGCCGTGTCCGCCGCCTGATCCTGGCCAACACCTCCAGCTTCATGGGGCCGCCTTCGGCTTGGGATGCGCGCATCGCGCTGGTGCGCGAACGGGGCATGGCGCCGCTGGCGCAGGCATCGGTGGAGCGCTGGTTCACCACCGCCTTTGCCGCCGCTGGACAAGCCGCGATTGCGCCCATCGCAGCCATGCTTCAGGCGACTGACGCGCAAGGCTATGCCGGATGTTGCGCGGCGATCCGGGACATGGATATGCGCCGCACAGCCGCCCTCATCGACACGCTCACCCTCGTCATCGGCGGAACGCAAGACCCCGCTACGCCGCCGTCGCACAGCGAAGCGCTGGCCCAAGCGATCGGCGGCGTACGGTTGGTGATGCTGGAGGCTGCCCACCTCGCCAATGTCGAGCAGCCTGATGCTTTCGGACGAGCGGTGGAGGATTTCCTCGCCTAACGCCCGCGTTTGGCCCTGACCATCGCGCAGAAGGCCGCGACAATGGCGGAACGATTGTCGCGGCGATAGGCGAGACTGAGCTGCGTCTGCGGCGCATCGCCTAGGATCGGCCGATAGGCGACGCCGTTCAACTGCGCCTCAGACGTCGCTTCCGGAACCAGCGCCACGCCGGCGCCCACTGACACGAGCGAGAGCGCCGTCTGTATCTCCATGGTTTCCTGCGCGATGTCGGGAGAGAAGCCCTCTGCCCGACAGACTTGCAGGATCGTGTCGGCAAAGCTGGGGCGCGGGTGGCGCGGGTACAGGATAAACGGATGCGCGGAAAGGTCAGATAAGGCGATCTGGTTATGCGCCGCCAAAGGGTCGCTGTCCGACAGCGCGACGATGAGCGGCTCCTTGTAAGCCACTTCGCTGACGATTTCCGGGTCCTGGATAGAGGGACGCGCAAAGGCGACGTCGATGGAACGGTCGATCAGCGCGGCCCGCAACTCGGCTGTGTTCATGGCGTGGAGGACCAATTCCACCTCGCGATGGCTGGTACGAAACGCATTGAGTATGCCGGGCAGGATCGAGAAGGTCGCCGAGCCAACGAAACCGACCTGAAGAACGCCGATTGTTCCTTCCGACGCCCGTTTGGCCACACGTGCAGCATCCGCAACGCGCGCCAATATATCGCGCGCGCGGGGCAGCAGGGCGTCGCCTGCTGCGGTCAGGTGAATGTTGCTGCGCGTGCGATCAAACAGCAACGCGCCGATAGCCCCCTCCAGGCTGGCGATCTGGCGGCTGAGGGCGGGTTGGGCGATATGCAGCCGGTCTGCTGCGCGCCCGAAATGCAGTTCTTCCGCCACTGCCAGAAAATAGCGCAGTCGCCGAACATCGATGCCCAGCCAGGGCGCGTTGGTCAAAATGTCTCCGGTGCTCGACATACGGATATCTCTCCATTCTCCCGATCCGTTTGACAATACCTTTTCGGCATCAACAATTGCCGGTTTAATATTTGAATGTAATCGCCATCGGCAGCAGTCTCCAATCAGGAGCAAGAGCCTCAACAGAAGGCCAGACTTGGAGAGAAACGTGCTGAAAGCCGCAATATCCAGCCCGCAGCAAGAGTTGCCGCCCCGATTGCAAGCCAATGTTACCGGCCTCAGTGCGGCGCAGGTAGTGGAATTTACCTTCGTCTATGGCGATCCCGACCTGTCGGTAGAACTGGTCCTGCCGCTCGCCGCGTTCCTTGAATTCTGTACCAGCAATGGCTGTCAGGTGGCCGTTCCCGATGACCGTCTGCGCACCAGTGTCCGGCGTCTGATCCAGCCCCTTCCAGTCGCACCCTATCTGTCCAATATCCAGACGGAGCAGCCCGCATGAACATCGATATCCAGGCGGAGGCGATCACGCCCCGCCGCCATACCTTCTCGCATATCGCGCGACGCTTCGGCACGGACAAGCCGGCTTCCCGCTATGAGGAGGCGACCTATGACGTGCAGCCGGTCGTCAATTTCCACTATCGTCCGACCTGGGCCCCGGAGTTCGAACTGTACGACGCGAAGCGCACGAAGATCGTGATGGCGGACTGGTATGTGTTCCGCGATCCGCGCCAATTCTACTATGCCAGCTACAATATCAGCCGCGCCGCCATGCAGCAGTCGTTCGACGATGCGGTCGGTTTCGTCGAGAAGCGTGACCTGATCGCGAGCGTTGCGTCGGAATGGCGCGACAAGGTGGCTGCTTATCTTTTGCCGCTACGTCATGTCGAATGGGGTGCCAACATGAACTGCCAGCTCATTGCTGACTGGGGCTATGGCACGCAGATCACCTCCGCTTCGGCCTTTTGCGGCGCCGACCGCCTTGGTCTGGCGCAGGTCATCTCGCGCATCGGCCTGGTCCTGGGCAATGGTGCGGACGAAAAGCTGGCTGCGGCCAAGACCGCGTGGATGAATGCGCCGGAATGGCAGCCGCTGCGCCGGCTGGCCGAGGACATGCTGGTCGTGCACGACTGGTTCGAGCTTTATGTCGCTCAGCTCGTGGTGCTGGACGGCCTTGTCTATCCGCTGGTCTGCGAATCCTTCGACAAGGCGGGCGCCGCGCATAATGGCGCGTCGATATCGATGATGACGGGCTTCCTGGCCGACTGGTTCGCCGACAATAGCCGCTGGACCGACGCCGTACTGAAGGCCGCGGCGGCGGAATCGGAGGAGAACCGGGCGACGCTCAACCACTGGCTGAGCCATTGGGGCAAGCGCGCCGCCGAAGCGCTGACGCCGCTCGCCGACAGCGTACTGGGCGATCTTGGCCCCGCCGCGCTGGCCGATGCCGGCGCCCATCTGTCGGGCCGGCTCGGCAAGCTCGACCTGACCCTGCCCAAGGAGTTGGCCGCATGAGCCGCCCCGTTTCCATCACCCTGCAGAATTCGCAGGACGGCATCGCCATCGCCGATGCGATCATGGCCGACAATTCGGACGCGGACCGCAAGTCCTTTCCGGCCATGACCAAGATCGACTGCCCCGGCCGCCTCGTCATCAACAGCGAGAGCGTGTCCGAACTGCTGGGCCGCGAATGGGACCCGCAGGAAATCCACATGAGCGTCATCTCCCTCTCCGGCACGGTCGATGAAGATGACGGCACATTCACCCTGTTCTGGAGGTAAGAGACATGGCAGCCCGCAAACTCAGCCTGAAGCAGAAATACGGTCATTTCACCCGCGGTCTCGACTGGGAACCCAGCTACCAGAAGAAGGAGGATATCTACCCCTTCGCCGAGTATGAAGGGATCAAGATCCACGACTGGGGTGCGTGGGAGGATCCGTTCAAGCTGACCATGGACGCCTATTGGAAGTTCCAGGCGGAAAAGGAGCGCAAGCTCTATGCCGTGATCGATTCCATGGCGCAGAATAACGGCCAGCTCGGCATCACCGACGCGCGCTACCTCAATGCGGTGAAAATCTTCATCCAGGGCGTGACGCCGCTGGAATATCAGGCGCATCGTCATTTCGCCCATCTGGCCCGGCATCTGCCCGGCGCGGGGCTGCGCGTCGCCGCGCAGATGCAGTCGATCGACGAACTGCGTCACTGCCAGACGCAGATCCACACGATCAGCCATTATAACAAGTTCTTCGACGGCATTCACGACTTCACCCATATGCATGATCGCCTGTGGTATCTGTCGGTACCCAAGAGCTTCTTCGATGACGCGACCAGCGCCGGGCCGTTCGAATTCCTGACCGCGATCAGCTTCGCCTTCGAATATGTGCTGACGAACCTGCTGTTCGTGCCCTTCATGTCGGGCGCGGCCTATAATGGCGACATGGCGACGGTGACCTTCGGCTTCTCCGCGCAGTCGGACGAGAGCCGGCACATGACGCTAGGCCTCGAAGCGGTGCGCTTCCTGCTGGAGCAGGACGAGGCCAATGTGCCGATCGTCCAGGGCTGGATCGACAAGTGGTTCTGGCGCGGATACCGGCTGCTGTCCCTCGTCGGCATGATGATGGACTATATGCTGCCCAAGAAGGTGATGAGCTGGTCCGAGGCGTGGGAAAGCTATTATGAGGAAGCGGGCGGCGCGCTGTTCGCCGACTTGGCCCGCTACGGTATTCGCGAGCCCAAATATGCCGATGTCGCCAAAGCCGAGAAGGGGCACATCACCCACCAGGTCTGGAGCATCTTCTACAATTATGCGCAGGCCGCCGCCGTCCACACCTGGGACGTGGACGACCAGCATCTCGCCTGGCTGCGGGAAAAATATCCCGAGACGTTTGAGAAGCATTACCAGCCGCGCTACCTCGCATGGCGGGAACAGGCGGAGAAGGGCGAGCGCTTCTACAACAATGGCCTGCCGATGCTGTGCCAGGTCTGCCAAATCCCGATGGCGTTCACCGAAGTCGACGATCCCGAGACCATCTGCTTCCGCGTGTCGGAACATGAGGGCGACAAATATCACACCTGTTCGGACGGCTGTAAGGACATCTTCGACCATGAGCCGGAGAAGTTCGCGCAGGCATGGCTGCCGGTGCACCAGATATTCCAGGGCAATTGCGGCGGCGCGACCCTGCCCGAAGTGCTGGACTGGTACCATATCAACCAGGGCGCGGACAATCTCGACTATGTCGGATCGCCCGAGGAAGCCCAGTGGGACAGGTGGATGGAAGGGCGCCGCCCGACCATGCCGATCGCGGCCGAATAAGCGCACATTCAGGAGACTATCATGGCCGTTATCAGCCTCAACCCCGGCTATACCGGGCCGGTCCGCGACAGGATCGAGAATTTCCACGGCGCACAGCTCGTCTACGTGCATTGGGAAGGACATCTAAACTTCTGCGCGGCGATCACCCTGCCGTTGCCCGCCGACACGCCCTTCGGGGCGCTGACGGCGGAGATATTGTCCTCGCTCTATCAGGCCGATCCGGCATGGGCGTCGGTCGACCTGTCGGCGGCGCGCTGGACGCTCGACGGACAGGATTGGGCGCCCGATGCCGCTAGGAGCATCGGGGAGCAGGGCGTGGGTCACAAGTCGCTGATCCGCTTCTGGACGGCCCCGGTCTGCAACGCCTGACAATACGGACGAAGACGATGGCCCGGCTTATAATCGAACCCAATGGCGAGGAAGTGGAGGTCGCCGAGGGGCAGACTCTGCTCGATGCGTGCCTGCGCAACGGCATCTGGTTGCCCCATGCCTGCGGCCATGGCCTGTGCGGCACCTGCAAGGTGACGGTGCTGGAGGGGGAGGTGGATCATGGCAATGCCTCCTCTTTCGCACTGATGGACTTCGAACGCGACGAAGGCCGCACGCTGGCGTGCAGCGCCAAGGCGCTGGGCGACGTGGTGATCGAGGCGGATGTGGACGATGACGAGGATGCGCGCCGCATCTCCGTCGCGGACTATGTAGGCACGGTGTCGCGCACCGAAATGGTGACGCCCGACATCATGAGCATCTGGCTGACGCTCCCGGGCGCTGGCCTCGACTTTCAGGCGGGGCAATATGTGAACGTCACGATCCCCGGCGTGGAGGGTACGCGCGCCTTCTCGCTCGCCAGCAGCCCGGCGCAGACCAATGAAATCGAACTGCATGTCCGCCTTGTCCCCGGCGGGGTCGGCACGACATGGCTGCACGGCAACCTGAAGATCGGCGACAGCCTGCCCTTCACCGGGCCGCTGGGGCGCTTCTATGTACGCCGCTCGGCGGAAAAGCCGCTGATCTTCCTGGCGGGCGGATCTGGCCTGTCCAGTCCCAAGTCGATGATCCTCGACCTGCTGGAAAGTGGCTATGAGGAAGAGATAACCCTGTTGCACGGCGCGCGGCGCCCGCACGATCTCCATTTCGCCGACCTGTTCCGCGAACTGGAGGAGAACCATGAAAATCTGCGTTACCTGCCGGTCGTGTCCCAGCCGGAAGCGGAGGACGGCTGGACGGGCGAGACGGGCTATGTCCATGAAGCGGCTGGGCGCCTGTTCGGTGGCAAGTTCAGCGGGCATCAGGCTTATCTGTGCGGGCCGCCGCCGATGATCGACGCGGCGATCACCGCGCTGATGCAGGGGCGCCTGTTCGAACGCGACATCTTCATGGAGAAATTCCTGACCGCCGCCGATGCGGAGGCCAGCGCCAGGTCACCCCTGTTCAAGCGAATCTAAGGGCGTCCGCCAACAGCGAAAAGAGGATTCCGCTGGCGGGCATGCACTCGCCGGACGATGGAATGCACCTATAACAGACAGGAGAGGGTATGAAGAAATCTGCCATCATGCTGGCCATCACCGTTGCGGCGACTGGCACGGCCGCGAGAGCCACCGAAACGGGCGGTGGCGCCTATCCCAATGGGGCGGAATCCATTGGTGTCGCGCAACTGCCGCCGCCGGGCACCTATCTGCTGGGCTATTCCAACTATTATGCAGCCGACCGGCTGAACGACGGCAATGGCGACAGCGCTGTGCCCGATTTCTCGGTCGACGCCTTCGCAAACATCGCCCGCTTCGTGCATGTGACCGACAAGAAGATACTGGGCGCGACCTTCGCCGTGCAGGCCTTCGTGCCGGTGGTGGATCTCACCGTCCATGCGGCCGGCGCGCGGCAGCACAAGTTCGGTCTGGGCGACATGATCGTCAATCCGTTCATCCTGGGCTGGAACGCGGGCGAGGTGAACATCATCGCCACCATGGATACCTTCGTCCCCACCGGTCGCTACCGCAAGGGCGACCTTGCCAATATCGGCCGCAACTACTGGACGTTCGAGCCGGTGCTGGCCGTCACCTATGCCGATCCGAAGGGTGGGCCCGAGCTGTCAGCCAAGCTGATGTACGACTTCAACACGAAGAACAAGGCGACCGACTATCATTCAGGCCAGGAATTTCACGCGGACGTCGCCGCCGCCTATAATTTCAATCCGCTCACGGTGGGCGTCACCGCCTATTATTACAAGCAGACCACCGACGACAAGGTTGGCGGCCTGCGCGTCGGTCCGGACGGCAATCGGGGGGAGGCGTTCGCAGCCGGCCCGGTGATCCGTTACCAGCTTGGTCATGTTCCCATCACCGCACAATGGCAGCATGAATTTCATGCCGAAAACCGTCCGCAGGGCGACAAGTTCTGGATAAAGGCGGCGTTCCGTTTCTGAGCGTGTTGCGCTTACAGGTTGATGTTCGAGTCGGTAGAGGTTCAGCCTCTGCCGCCTCTCTTCTTGCGCAGCCGACGGCAACCGAACGCATGCGTGTGCCGGCATGCGCTAGGTCGAAGCCTCTCGATGTTTTCCAGGCCCATGACAGAGGCCATCATGGGTCGACCTTCATGTACATGATGAAAATCCGGCGCACGTCGGTGCGCTCTCTGGCGCTGACGGACGCAGCACCGCGCAAATTCCGCCGGTGACGAGCAGAATGGCGTTGGCCCTCAAACGACTGCTGACAGGCACTGTCTTCCTATCCTCGAATGACCGGTTTCGGCGAGAGCGGACATCCCCGCGACTGCGTCGGAACGACGTGAACTGTGAAGGGTTTCGGGCGCTTGCGTACGAAAGCCTCCAGTGCAGGAACCCGCGGGCCCCACGTGCTGGTCTATGGGTAAAATGGCTTTGGGATGGTGCTGGCGGGTAAGCGCTGCCGATCCAGAAGTGCCGCTGCTGGTCCGATCAACGTGATTTCGTGCGGCGTCAGATCGCTAGGTGCGTTTGTTTTGCTGGCCGGTGTGCCCTGTGCCCGGCGTAATTCTATGATGGGCATGCACTGGGTCATCGGCCAGGACACCATGGGCGTGACCGTCATGCAAGGCGAGCCATGCCGGATCATGGCGCATGTCTCCGGGCGGGCGGCACTGGCTGCGGCGGGGCGCGCGGTTGATGCCAGCGGACGAAGGTTTCGACGATAGTCATATGCCCGCCGCAACATGGGCATGGCGGGCGATGATCGGGCAGACCGTCGGGTTCGGGTTCCTCGATCGGCGCAGCAACGCCCAGCAGCCTGCGGGCGAGCGCCATGGCCTCCTTGTGGGATGAACTGGCGAGTAGGCCGTAATGCCGGATGCGGTGGAAGCCGCGCGGCAGGACGTGGATCAGGAAGCGGCGGATGAACTCGTCGGTCGCCAACGTCATGACCTGCTGGCGTTCAGCACTATCGCGGCGATAATCCTTGTACCGGAATGTCACTCCGGCCTCGTCGAAGCCGATGAGGCGCCTGTTCGAGATGGCAACGCGGTGGGTGTAGCGCGAGAGATAGGCCAGCACTGCCTGCGGTCCGGCAAAGGGTGGCTTGGCATAGACCACCCAGCGCTTCTTCCGGATCGGGGATAGATGCCGCAAGAAGGCCTTGCGTGTCGCCAGGCTCGCCAAGGTGTTGAAGAAGGCCAGCTTCCCAGCGTCGAACAACGCCAGCAGGCGTGTGAGGAACAGCCTGCGGAACAACGCGCCCAGCACGCGCACTGGTAATAGGAAGGCGGGGCGCGACGAGATCCAACGCGTGCCGTCCAGCGCGATACCGCCGCCGGGCACGATCATGTGCACATGCGGGTGGTGAGTCAGTGCCGATCCCCAGGTGTGCAGGACGGCGGTGATGCCGACCCGCGCGCCGAGGTGTTTGGGATTGGCGCCGATGGTCAGCATCGTGTCCGCAGCCGCGCGGAACAGCAGGTCATAGACCACCGCCTTGTTCTGCCAGGCGATGTTGGCGATCTCGGCGGGCACGGTGAAGACGACATGGAAGTAGCCAACCGGCAACAGATCGGCCTCGCGCGCGGCCAGCCAGGTGCGCGCGGCGGCGCCTTGGCACTTGGAGCAGTGTCGGTTGCGACACGAGTTGTAGGCGACCCGCCAGTGCCCGCAGTCTTCGCAGGCCTCGACGTGACCGCCCAGCGCGGCGGTGCGGCAGTTCTCGATCGCCGTCATAACCTTAAGCTGAGCGAGGCTCAGGTGCCCGGCATAGGCGGCGCGATACGCGGGCCCTGCGCTACGGAAGATGTCGGCGACCTCAAGTGAGGTGCGCACCGGTTCAACCGGGAGGGCCCCTGCCTTCCATCACGGCAACGATCTGGTCGAGCGGACTGGCCACCGCCCGCATGGTCTTGCTCGAAACCTGAGTATAGATGCCGGTCGTGTTGATGTTCACGTGTCCCAGCAAGACCTGGATGACACGGATATCGACACTCTGCTCGAGTAGGTGAGTGGCGAACGAATGCCGCAATGTGTGCGGGCTTACCCGCTTGTGGATCTCGGCGCGCTCAGCTGCTTCCTGCACGACGCGATGCAACTGGCGCGCTGAGACCGGATCCGTGCCGTTGCGGCCAGGGAACAGCCAGCCATGCGGCAACATCACTCCGCGCCGCTTGCCTTCGCGCCACCATTGACGAAGCAAATCCAGCAGGTGCGGTGAGAGCATGGCGTTGCGATCCTTGCGTCCCTTGCCCTGCTCGACGCGGATAAGCATCCGGGTGCTATCGATGTCATCGATCTTGAGGTGGGCAACCTCCGAGACACGCAGGCCCGCGCCATAGGCAACGCTGAGGGCTGCTTTGTATTTGATGCCTGGCGCAGCCTCGAGCAGCCGCGCTGTCTCCTCAACGCTCAAAACTACCCGCAATTTGGGTGTGAAGCGAACGACGACAAGCCCCAGCGCCATCTCCGGCCGCTTGAGAGTTATACTGAACAGGAAGCGCAGTGCCGATACGGCTCCATTGATTGTTGCCGGACCGACGGCGCGTTCATGCTGATCAATCTGAAAGCGCCGGAGGTCTTCGATCGTAGCCGTATCGGGGGGCCGACCGAGAAACGCGGCAAATGATCGGACGTGCCGGATATAGTCCTTCTGCGTGTGCTCCCCAAATCCACGCATCGTCATGTCCTGCAACATACGCTCGCGCAGAGAATTGTTCGGGGTCGGGGAAGTGATGGCATCCATGGTGAGTTCCTTTCCGTTGAAGGAACTCCACGGTCGCAAGGCGACATCGCCGCTCGCAAAGCCTGAACAATACTACGCTACGTCACCCCAAGCGACCCTCCCGCGGAGCGGGTTCGTGCTTTGGTCGGGATCTGCCAAATTCGAAGAGACAGGCTGATGACAGTCGCTACTGCTTGCGCGGAATTGCCAAGGTTCTCGAAATGAGAGCCTCTCGGTTGGCTAAGCTTGCTCGTCTCATTTCGGCCCGAAATCGCCAGCGTGGGTGCTTGGTAATCGCTCGATCTAGCGCCTAGTGAAAATCATGGCTCCGAATGGGCAGGATGTCGTCCGGTGGCGCGTTTGCGGTGCCATAGGGCGGAGAGCCAAGCGTCCGGCCGCAGGGGAAGGTGGGATCTCGCGGATCGGGACCACCGCCATGGGTCGCGCCGTCGCCCCGGCCGGGCGCGACGCTAAAACTCCTGCGCCCGACCGACCGGAGCATCTCGTCATGATCGATGATCCGGTCGCAGATGACATGGATGACTTCGCCCTCCTTCTGCAGGCGCCCGCGCATCGCGATCATGGAAGCGGACATGACCTGCCGCCGGTAGATTTCGAACCGGTCGGGCCAGAGGATGCCCTGGGCGACCCCGGTTTCATCCTCAATCGTGACGAACAGCACACCCTTGGCTGACCCGGGCCGTTGACGGACCAGGATGACGCCGGCCACCTCAATGTTGCGACCGTCGCGGATCGACGTGAGGTCCGCGCAGCGCACGATCCGCATGGCGTCGAGCTCTGCCCGGAGGAAGCTCAGCGGATGGTTGCGGAGCGAGAGCTGGAGCGAGCGATAATCCTCCACCACCTCGCGCCCTTCGCTCATCGACTGGAGCGCGACCGACGCCTCCTGGCCTTCGGGTGAAAATTTCCCCTCGCGCGCGTCCGCCGCGGCGAAGAGGGGGAGGGGCGCTTCGCCCAGGCCCTTGACCTTCCAGAGCCCCTGTCGCCGGTCCTGCGCGATGCAGGCGAAGGCGTCAGCCTCGGCCAAACGCTCGATCGCGGTGCGCGGCACACCGGCGCGACGCCAGACCTCCTCGACGCTTTCGAATGGCGCAGGCCCACGCGCCCCGACGATCGCGGCGCCGTGGAGATTGGCGAGGCCGCGCACCTTTCGAAATCCCAGGCGCACGGCCTTGTATCGCCCGCGTGCTTGCTCAAGCGTGCAGTCCCAATGGCTATGATTAATCGAGACCGGGCGGACCTCGACGCCATGGTTGCGCGCGTCGCGCACGATCTGGGCGGGCGCATAGAAGCCCATGGGCTGCGCGTTCAGAAGCGCTGCGCAAAACACATCGGGATGATGATGTTTCATCCAACAACTCGCATAGGCGATCTTGGCAAAGCTCGCCGCGTGGCTTTCGGGAAAGCCATAGCTGCCGAACCCCTCAATCTGTTTGAAAGTGCGCTCGGCAAAGTCTTTTGGGTATCCGCGCGCGATCATCCCGTTCACCAGCTTGTCGTAGAAGTGGCTGACCCCGCCCGTCAGCTTGAACGTCGCCATGGCGCGGCGGAGCTGATCGGCCTCGACGGGGGTGAAGCCGGCGCCTACGATCGCGACCTTCATCGCCTGTTCCTGGAAGAGCGGGACGCCCAGCGTCTTCTTCAAGACAGCCTCCAGTTCGGGCTTGGGATATTCGGGCACCTCCTTGCCCTCGCGGCGGCGCAGATAGGGATGAACCATATCGCCCTGGATGGGGCCGGGGCGGACGATCGCGACCTCAATCACGAGGTCATAAAATTCCTTGGGCTTGATCCGGGGCAGCATCGACATCTGCGCGCGACTCTCGATCTGGAAGACGCCCAATGTGTCCGCCCGTTGGATCATGGCATAGACAGCTGGATCATCGTCCTGAAGGTCGGCCATGCCGACGCGCAGGCCCTTATGCTCTTCCAACAGATTGAAGGCGCGGTTCATGCAGCCCAACATGCCGAGGCCCAGCACATCGACCTTCATGAACTTCAGCGCGTCGATGTCATCTTTATCCCATTCAATGATTTGTCGGTCTTCCATCCGTGCCGGCTCGATCGGCACGAGATCGTCGAGCCGGTCCTGGGTCAGCACGAAGCCGCCGGGATGCTGGGAAAGATGGCGCGGCGTCCCGATGAGCTGCCGGGAGAGTTCGAGTGTCAGCTTCAGCCGATGATCGTCAGCGTTCAGATTGGCGCTCGCGATCTGCTCGTCGGTGATGCCGTCCATCGACCAGCCCCAGACAAGGCCCGTTAGCATTTTGGTGAGATCGCGCGGAAGTCCCAGCGCCTTGCCGACCTCGGCGACCGCGCCGCGGGTGCGGTAGCGGGTGACCTCGGCCGTCAGCGCGGATCGGGTGCGGCCATAGGTCTCATAGATCCACTGGATGATTTCCTCGCGTCGCTCATGCTCGAAATCGACGTCGATATCGGGCGGCTCCTTGCGCTCGCCGGAGACAAACCGCTCGAACAGCAGTTCATGCTTGATGGGATCAATCGAGGTGATGCCCAGCATATAGCAGACGCAGCTGTTTGCCGCTGACCCGCGCCCCTGGCAGAGGATGCCGCGTCGGCGGCTTTCAGCGACGATCGAATTTACCGTCAAAAAATAGGGGGCGTAACCGAGCTGGTCGATCAGTCGCAGTTCATGGTCGATCTGGTTGCGGTAGGATGCGGGCAGGCCATCTGGAAACATCCGGTCGGCAGCCGCCTGCGTCAGAGCGGTGAGCGCCTGCTGCGCGGTGCGCCCCTCCATCACCTGCTCATAAGGATATTGATACTGGATTTCGCCAAGATCAAAGCGACATTGGGCGGCGATGTCGGCACTGGCCTGGATCGCATCGGGAAAGGCGGAAAAGCGCCGTTCCATCTCGGCCGGGGATTTCAGATTCCGGTCCATATAGCGTTCGCGTTTGAACCCCAGGCAATCGATCGTCGTCTTCTCCCGGATCGCCGTCATCACGTCCTGAAGCGGCCGAAAATCGGGAGAATGGTAGAGAATGTCGCCGGTCGCGACGCTGCGCACGGTAGCCGTCCGCGCCATGGCATCTAGCCGGTGAAGCCGGGCGATGTCGTCTGGCCGGCGGCGCAGCGCGAGCGCCATATGCGCTCGCGCGCCAAAGACAGTCTTGAGTTCAAACAGGTTGGCCATGGTTGTATCGTCAGGCTGGTCCGGCACCAGGATCGCCATCTGGCCTTCGCCGTGAGCGACGACATCGGCCCAGTCGAGGAGGCAGCAGCCCTTGCCGCCGCGCGTCTTGCCGACCGAGAGCAGGCGCGTCAGGCGCGACCAGGCTGGGCGATCGGTCGGATAGAGGAGCAGGGCCTTGCCGTCGGTGAGATCGACCCGCGCGCCTGCAATCATTCGGACGCCGGTCGCCTTCTGCGCATCCCAGCCGCGCACCACGCCCGCGACGCTGCCCCAGTCGGCAAGGCCCAGCGCCTTGTGCCCGAGCAGTGCTGCGGCCGAGAAAAGCTGCTCAGGCGACGACGCGCCGCGCAGGAACGAGAAATGGCTCGTGATTTGGAGTTCGACATAGCGGGACATCAGCCGAAAACCCCATGCATGAACCAGCTGAGGTTCCCGGTTTGCTCATCGACGCCATCGCCCCGGCGGAACAGCCAGAAGCGTTCGCCGCCTTCGGCCTCGACCCGGAAATAGTCCCTGACCGCCCACATCTCGCTCGCGTTTCGCCACCATTCGCCATGGATGCGTTCCGGACCGTCGCCGGCGACCACGCGATAGCTCGATCCCCGCCAGACGAAGCGCCGGGGTGGATGATCGGGCAGGAGCGCCACGACGTTGGAGAGAAGCTCGGGTCGCCGAAGCATCCGCA
>ENA-ORDG01000509-ORDG01000509.1-marine-metagenome-genome-assembly--contig:-NODE-509-length-17615-cov-3.888585_pt1 | contig 17615 bp, 10 predicted proteins | sample MGYA00248629_ERZ508524 | MGnify/ENA primary metagenome ERZ508524 (study PRJEB26194, sample SAMN05421901) | marine metagenome | isolation source: East of Rio de Janeiro, Brazil, South Atlantic Ocean...
CCGAGATCTACACTCTTTCCCTACACGACGCTCTTCCGATCTCTAACGGTTTTAAGTGATTCAGGTACCATTTCAGAAGAATCTTCTATCTTAAATTTTAGAGCTTTAAATATAAGGGAAGCTCATGAAAGGCCAGAAGCAATGGAAGAAGCTTCTGTAATGATGGTTGGAGTTAATAAGGAAAGAATAATGCAAGCCCTTGAAGAGGTTGTGAGTCAAGGAGTAAATGAAGAAAGAGATTTTAGGTTAGTGAGCGATTATTCTATGCCAAATGTTTCAAGTAAAGTATTAAGAATAATAATTTCTTATACTAATTATGTTAAGCAAACGGTTTGGAAAAACTATAATGACTAAGAAAGTTTTATATATAGGTGGCTTTGAATTGCCAGATAAAAATGCAGCAGCTCATCGAGTTTTAAATAACGCAAAAGCTCTAAGAGAACTAGGTTACGAATCAATATTTGTTGGCTTCGATAAAGAGCTTAATGTTGGGTGTCAAAAAAAAATTTTTAATAATTTTTTAAGCTATAATTTTTCATATCCTTCAACTACAGTAAATTGGTTAAAATATATTATTAAGTTCGATTTTTACAAAGATTTAATTACACTTCACGATATTGATATAGTAATTGTGTATAATCTTCCTGCATTTTCAATAAGAAGACTTCAGAAATACTGTAATAAGAGAGGTTTAAAAATTTACGCTGATTGCACAGAGTGGTATAATATTTCAAATGAAATTTCAATTAAAAATTTAATAAAAAAAATTGATGTAAATCTTAGAATGAAAGTATTTCATAAAAAATTAGATGGTGTTATCTCTATAAGTGAATATTTAAATAATTTCTATAAAAAAAACAATATAAAATCTGTCAAAATACCGCCTTTAGTAGATATAAATGACCAATTATGGAATCTAAAAGAATCTGTGAATTCAGCTTCTAAAATTAAATTTGTATACGTAGGTAGCCCCTTTTCAATAGGTAAAGAAAATTATGTAAAAGACAGATTAGATGTTATAGTAAATGCTTTGTATAAAAATTTTAATTTAAACAAAAAGTTTGTACTTAATATAGTAGGAGTGACCAGAGTTGATTTTTTAAAAGTTTATCCAGACTTAGAGAAGAAGGTTTATGAAATGGAAAATTTTATAATTTTTAATGGTAGATTATCGCACAAAGATTCTATTAGCATTTTGAAAGAATCAGATTTTTCAATTTTTTTTAGAGATTTAAATTTAGCTAATCAGGCAGGGTTTCCCACAAAATTTGTTGAGTCTGTATCTGCTGCTACAGCAGTAATTACAAATAACTCTTCTAATATTTCAGATTATTTAATTAACTCAAAAAATGGGTTTATCCTCGAAGAAATTTCAAGTCAGTCTGTGGAGCAAATTATTGATTTAGTGTTTGATTTATCGAAAGGTGATTTAGAGTATATAAAAGAGTATACCTATAAAAACAGAAACTTTTTTCATTATCAAAAATTTAAAGATAGATTTTCTAAGTTAATTCATTAATTTAGAATAGGGAGATATAAGCTAAGTTTAAAGTATAGGTTTTTAATTATAAATTCAATTTTTTTGAAGAGTTAAGTTTACCATTTGATAAAGATAAATTTTGACTTTTAAGGACAGTTTATCACTACTTCGTACATCCTTCGAGATTTGGTCGTATATTCTAGGAAATGCAAGACCTTTACCTAGAAAACTCGAAGAAGTATCGAAGATGTCTCGAATGAAGAGCTTAAAGAAAGTAGCATTTCTGTCGAATAAAAGGAATGCTAAAATTATTTTTTTATTTAAAAAAGAGAATATCAATCTATATATTAAGAGGTCTTTATGATATATTTGGTAAATGGCTATACCTAAACTTATTCGAATCACGACCGTTCCTCTTTCTTTAGAAAAATTGTTAGAGGGGCAATTAGCCTATATGCAAGACTATTTTGAAGTTACGGCAGTGTCGGCGGATGCTCAAAGGTTAAAAATATATGGGGCAAAGCATAAGGTAAAGGTGTTTCCGGTAGAAATGACGCGGCAAATTACACCTTTAAAAGATTTAAAAGCCTTACTGAAATTGGTTCTTTTTTTAAAAAGAGAACAACCTGCAATTGTTCATACGCACACTCCAAAAGCTGGAATTGTGGGGATGTTAGCTTCTAAATTAGCGGGAGTTCCCATTCGATTACATACCGTTGCGGGTTTACCCTTGATGGAGGCTACTGGAAAAAAGCGTAAATTATTAGAAACTGTAGAGAGAATTACTTACCGATGTGCTACAAAAGTTTACCCTAATAGTAAGGGTCTTTACGAATTTATCAGAGTGCAAAACTTTACACTAAATACGAAATTAAAAATAATAGGTAAGGGCAGTTCTAACGGTATCGATACGCATCATTTTGATCCTGAATTATTCACTGAGGAGGCAAAATATGATTTTCGAAAAGAATTAGGAATTTCCGCAACCGATTTTGTATATGTCTTTGTCGGTCGTTTGGTAGGCGATAAAGGAATTAATGAATTGGTGCAGGCATTTCATGAAATTTGTGATCTTGAGCAAAGTCGAGCGGCAAAATTGTTATTAGTGGGACCTTTGGAAACAAATCTAGATCCTTTAGAGGCTTCAATTTTGAAAGTAATAAAGGAAAATACTAATATTATTGCAGTAGGCTATCAGCAAGACGTACGATCTTATTTAGCCATTAGCGATGCGCTGGTATTCCCGAGTTACCGCGAAGGTTTTCCGAATGTGGTCATGCAAGCCGGAGCAATGGGGCTGCCGAGTATTGTGACTAATATAAATGGTTGTAATGAAATTATTGAAGATTCGAAAAACGGACTTATTATTCCTCGTAAAAATGTAGAAGCATTAGTGAATGCAATGCTAAAAATAATTAATGATCAGCAATTATACCTGAAACTAAAACAAACTGCTCGTCCAATGATCGTAAATCGTTATCAGCGGAAAGAAGTTTGGCAGGCTTTATTAGAAGAGTATAAAAGTTTACTTCAGGAAAAGGGTCTATCTTTAGACAAATAAGCTCGTTATATGTATAAAAATATCATTAAGCCTTTCTTCGATTTTCTTATCGCCTTTTGTCTTTTGTTAGTGGCGAGTCCATTGTTCTTGCTTGTTTGTTTAGGACTTTTTTGGACACAAAATGGAAACGTACTTTTCACCCAAAAGCGTCCGGGAAAAAACGAACGTATATTTAGCATTCTCAAATTTAAAACAATGACCGATCAAAAAGATCAGCAAGGAAATTTATTGCCGGATGCGGAACGATTAACTCATATAGGTAAATTCGTACGAAAAACTTCTTTAGATGAATTGCCGCAGTTAATTAATGTGTTAAAAGGGGAGATGAGTCTGGTAGGACCTCGACCACTATTACCAGAATATTTAGCCTTATATAATGAAGAGCAAAAAAGACGACATGCAGTAAAACCCGGAATTACCGGTTGGGCGCAAGTCAATGGGCGTAATGCCATTTCTTGGGAAGATAAATTTCAGTTTGATGTATGGTATGTAGCACATCAGTCTTTTTGGTTAGATTTAAAAATCTTATTTTTAACGGTAAAAAAAGTGTTCAGGTCTGAAGGAATTAATACTGCAGGTCAGGCAACTACCGAACCGTTTAAAGGTAATTTATGAATGCACTTACGATATATGGGGCAAATGGACATGCGAAAGTGGTTGGAGAAACTTTTTTGTCGCAATTCCCTAAAGGTAAAATTAATTTTTATGATGATGATACTACTAAAGTTAGTTGTTTAGAAATTAAAGTAAATCACGATACAGCTCATTTACATACACCCGAAAATTCACTGATTATCGCTGTAGGTAATAATCAAGTACGTAAATCAATTGTAGAGAAACTTGGCGGAAGAATAAATAATATTATATTTATAGACTCTCTTCGACATACTACAGCGCATATTTCTCGATCTGCTCAGCTTGGTTTTGGTACTTTAATTGCGGCAAAAGCGGTTGTTAATGCTGAAGCAATTATTGGCCAACATGTCATCATAAATACAGCATCTATAGTGGAGCATGATTGTAAGATTGAGGATTTTGTTCATATAGGTCCGGGAGCTTTATTAGCGGGTAATGTAGAAATAGGAGAGGGAACATTTGTTGGTTTAGGAGCAAAAGTAATACAGGGTGTAAAAATAGGAAAGTGGTGTACAATTGGAGCAGGATGTATAGTGCTCCATGATATTCCTGATGGGGCAACTGTAGTTGGAATACCCGGAAAAATAATAACCAAATAAAAAAAAGCTACTTCAACTGAAGTAGCTTTTTTTCTCAAAAAAGAAAATCTTATTTCTTTTTAAGTTTAAAGATTCCTAAAGAACCGCCGGCGATCATAAGTAGCCATAGAAGTCCGTTAATAGGAGCAGCAACTTCGTCATCTACATTATCTTCAAAACCAATTTGAGCTTTCATTGTACTCGTGATCAATACCAATGCTACTAAGGTAAGAACGATTTTAAATTTATATGAAAATTTTAGCATAGCTTTTATTCTTTTACAATTTTTTGAGTGAAGGTTTTTCCGTTGATCGTATTTACTTGGATCACGTATAAACCGGTATTTAATTCTGCAAGGTTAATTTGATGGTTAAAGTTTTCTGTTGCTTCGATCTCTTTTACTGTTCTTCCTAAATTATCGTATATTAAAATTGAAGCAATCGTTTCAGTACTGTTCCATTTAATATTTAAGATTGATGAAGTCGGGTTAGGGAATAACTGAAATGCTTGAGCTAAATCTTCATCCATACTTAAATTGTTAGCGGTCATCATTAATTCAAATCGGTCGCTGTTTAGTGTAGCGTCACCAGCTTGATTGAAGTTAACCTGGAAGCTATAAGTACTTCCATTAGTTAACAAAGTACTTTGATTTAAGTAATTATCTTTCAGATATACATCATATTCTTCTAAGCCTTCAAGTTGAGCTTCAAAAATGTAATTCGTAGTTCGGTATGTTGAAATATATAGCGGAAGAACTTCCGAAATTTCAGGGTAACTTCTTACTTCAATAGAGGTAATGTCTCCATTAATGTTTCTAGCTATATTTTCATCTAGGTTAAATATCTTAGGAGCATCTTTGTAGGTAAATGCATCATCACCATATTCCTGAAACTTTATTTTTAAACCGTCTGAAGATTGTTCACCGGCATTAAATAAATTTTCTTGATAAATATTAAGTTGAAGAAACGATTCATTTCCTGAATTAGCAGCTCTAAATACGCTTGTCGCCGTTTGATTTACATTCTTATTAGCTTCAGTAAAGGCAAGTGTTGGGGTAGTACCTTGATCGCCTGTTAAAAAGAATCCGGCTTGCATCGGCATAATAAACTTATTTCCATCTCCATTCGTACCTGTATTGGTTAGAACATCTATGGTTGAATAAGAACCTCTCGTTCCTACGGTAGGATCCCAAATATAGTAATAAAGCGTATTCACATTAGAAGTAGAAACGTTTGCTAAAACTTGCGACATATCTACAATAGCGTGATAAGGATTTCCGAAGAAATTGAAATGGTCTTCAACATCACTAAAACCAGATGAATAACTAATAGGACCTACGTTAATTTCTCCAACAGCTCGAAGTCTGGTATCTGTACTATCGGTATCGTTGTCTGTAACATCAATACTTCGATCTCCTCGAATCATTAAACGATAAGGTTTACCGGCTTCAAGTGTTGTTGTATTTGTGTTATCAATATTAAACCAGCTTTGATTGATATTATCTAGTTCGTACATCGATGTATTTCCTGAAGGGGTGTAATCAAAACCATTATAACCATCTGTATTTTGGCCAACTCCGGTAATGTGAGTTCCGTAGCCTGGGTTAGGATCATCAGTGTAACTGCTAGCATTTTCTTGCCAGTTTTCTCGTATACTTGTTGTGGTGGTTACTGAAGAGGTTACAAATCTAAATGCTCTTCTTGCTGGGAAACATTGTTCAGTAATAATAGCTCCGCTAATGCTTCCGGTTACTTCATCAATTTGTGCAGTGTTTCCTGAAAAATCACAAGTTAACGTAATATTTCCGTTCGTGGTTAACTGTCCAGAGATCACATTTAAAATTTCAGTAATTGTAATTGGAGTATTTGCAGAAACTCCGTTAGGGTTTTCAATAGTTAAATTAGCAACATCACCACTAATAAATCCATTAGGGATAGTTTGTGCTGTTTGTCCTGAAAAGTTCAATTCAGAATCAGGAGTACTTGCATCGATAGAAGCGCCGGTACCTGCAGTAATTGTTCCTTGAATGGTGAATAAATATCCATTAAGATCGATTGTAGCGCCATCTCCCATAATTAAGTTATCGGCACCTGTATTGATATCTAACACCGGATAATTGGTTAATCCAGTAGGAATTGTTACATTAAAGTTGGCATTAGGAACTTCAGCATTGCTCCAGTTTCCTACATCATTCCAGTCAGTATCCACATTACCTGTCCAAGTAGCATCGCCACATCCGGTAGCATCTGCAATAGTAGAAGAAACTACTTCTTCTAAACTGGAAGAGTTGAAAGCGATGGTGTGGTCTCCACCAACTTCAAAAACAAGGTCGTTAAAGATCGCTTGTCCTGAAGCATCGGTTGTTTGAGTGATTGTACCAAATAAATCACCCGGACCTGTTTTAATAGAAGCCGTTACTACGAAACCAGCTTGTGCTACACTAAAACCATCTGCATCTGTAATTTGAATAGTAAATGATGAAGGCATCGTACCATCACAATTTGAAGTAGTAGGTTGTGAAGTAATATCGATTCTACTAGCAACAGGAATAGAAGGCTCGTTATAAGCGATAAATGCCGGGTCAGAACTACCGCCGGGTACATAAATAAGAGCGACAGCATCTGTCACATTACTTGCATTTATACCGAACTGGGAAAGCTCAATAGCTGCGAAACGTATTGTCTTGACATTATTTATTTGGCTGCTCGGTTGACTATTGAATTGATATAGATCTGTTCTCCAGGTCCCTAATGAAGGCGCGCTACCTAAAGATAAACTAACAGAATTTCCGACTGTAGTTCCAGAAGCATCTACAAACCTAAGTTGATCTGTACTTCCCGGTTGGGCAATTTGTGATACAAAAATATCTGGTACACCATCGCCAATGTTTGTTAAGTCTAAACCTGCCGTACTCAATTCAAAGCGATTGCTTGTACCGCTAGGGATATTTGTAAAATAAGTACCTAAGTTTAATCCGTGAGGTCCATCGGTTAAGTACGAAGCTAGTTCGGAAGCTGATGGATTGGCTTGAAACGGACTAGAAGAGCTAGTATCGGCTCCATTATCAATCCCATCATATAACTGTCCGAATCCTAACCAATAAGAACCACCACCACTTGTAGGTAGACTTAAAATAGGAAGAGCTCTAAAATCTTGAGCGGAATAGGTTACACTATGGTTATCTAAAATGATATCGTTTACTCCGGTAGAGTAGGTAATTCCTCCATAAGTAAAGCCAAGCGCATTGTGGGAGTTTTCAGGTTGTACTGGATTTTGATTGGTATTCGTAGAATGCCAATACCCTAAATAGTCTGTGTAAATTCCTGTAACCTGTTGTGCATAGGTTTCAACAGAAAAAATGGCAAATATCAAAGCGGTGATAATTTGCCATTTATGAAGTGCGTATTTGTTTTTCATCATCTTTGATAAGATTTTTTTAATTTATCTAAATAAGATTAACTTGTTAAAGTAGAGTTGTTTAGATAAATTAAAAAATAATTATTCGATTCAAAGATAGCTATGCTATACTATTTATTCATTATAGTAACTTATGTTTTCGATAAAGTCACAAAAAATTTGTTAAAGTGAAAAACTGATAACTTTTCAGGTTTGTTTCTGTATTAATTTATGCATTTGGTAGATCACCTTTACCTTTCGTCGGAAGCTCAGAAGTGCCCATCAAAAATTTATCTACTTCGAAAGCTGCTTCTCGACCTTCAGAAATAGCCCAGACAATTAAAGATTGCCCTCGGCGCATATCTCCTGCGGTAAAAAACTTCTTTTTATTGGTTTGATAATTTTTTTCGGCTTTAAAATTATTTCTCTCGGTAGTATGTATACCTAATTGTTCTGCTAACGTCTTTTCAGGTCCAGTGAAGCCTAATGCTAGTAAGGCTAAATCGCAAGGCCATTCTTTTTCAGAACCTTCAATTTCTTTGAGTTGCGGACGGTTATTTTCATTTTTAATCCATTCTACCTCTACCGTTTTTAAAGCTTTTAAATTACCCTCTTCATCTTTTAGAAATTCTTTGGTAAGAATGCTCCAGTTCCGTTCAACTCCTTCTTCGTGAGAAGAACTGGTTTTTAGGGTAAAAGGCCAATACGGCCAAGGATGTTCTTTGGTTCGATTTTCAGCAGGCATCGGCATAATTTCAAAATTAGTAACCGACTTTGCTCCATGTCTATTCGAAGTTCCCACACAATCTGAACCGGTGTCTCCACCACCAATTACAATCACGTGTTTGCCTTTTGCCGATAGTCTTTCTTTAGGTTCTGCTAAACCATCGACCACACAGTTATTGTGTGCTAAAAACTCCATCGCTTGTACCACTCCATCAGCGTCGGCTCCATCAATAGGAAGCGGACGACGTTGTGTAGCACCGCCACATAAAACAACTGCATCAAATTCTTCTAGTTTTTTGGCATTATAGTTTTTTCCGACGTGAATTCCGGTTTTAAAATTGACGCCTTCAGCTTCTAGTTGTTGTACGCGACGATCGATCACGTGTTTTTCCATTTTAAAATCCGGGATTCCGTAGCGTAATAATCCGCCCACTTTTTCATCACGTTCAAAAACAGTTACCGTATGGCCGGCTCTTCTTAGTTGTTGTGCGGCGGCCAATCCTGCAGGACCGGAACCAACAACGGCAACATGTTTGCCGGTTTCGGTTTGTGGTGGTTCGGGCTTGATCCAGCCTTCTTCAAAACCTTTTTCGGCAATATATTTTTCAATGAGTTCAATAGCGACGGGAGGTTCAATAATCCCTAAAACACAAGCTGACTCACAAGGAGCGGGACATAATCTTCCGGTAAATTCTGGAAAATTGTTAGTTGAATGTAGAATTTGCACCGCTTTTTTCCATTCATTTTGATAAACGGCATCATTAAAATCGGGTATTAAATTCCCTAACGGGCAACCGCTGTGGCAAAACGGAATTCCGCAGTCCATACAACGAGCGCCTTGCGTGTTGAGTTCTTTTTCACTTAATGGTTTTGCAAATTCTTTATAATTCTTGATTCTTTCTGCGGGGTCAATATTGTCTTCCGTCTTTCTGTCGTGTTCAATAAATCCTCTTAACTCTCCCATTACGCCGTTTTTAATTCTTTGTTATTTTTCTTTTTCTCTTCTTCAATTTTTTTCAATGCCTTTTTAAATTCTGTAGGCATCACTTTGATAAACTGTTGAGATGTTTCTTCCCAGTTTTCTAAGATTTCTTTAGCAACTTTACTTTCGGTGAATTTGAAATGATTGCTAATCAGCTGTTTTAATTCATTTTTATTTTCTTCGGAAGGATTTTCTAATTCGATCATTTCCATGTTGAAATTATGATGATCCAATTCATTTTTCGGGTTGAAAATGTAAGCAATTCCGCCACTCATTCCTGCGGCAAAATTTCTTCCGATCTTCCCGAGAATCACCGCTACACCGCCGGTCATATATTCACAACCATGATCGCCAATTCCTTCGATCACAGCTTTAGCTCCGGAATTTCTTACACAAAAACGCTCACCACCAATTCCATTAATGTACGCTTCTCCAGAAATAGCCCCGTACAACGCTACATTACCAATAATGATATTTTCGTTCGATTTAAATGTTGCTGAAGCAGGTTTGCGCACGCTTAATTTCGCGCCGGAAAGTCCTTTTCCGAAGTAATCATTCGTGTTTCCGATCACATTTAAGTTAAGTCCTTTTGTGGCAAAAGCACCAAAACTTTGTCCGGCTGAACCGGTAAAATTAATATTCAGGGTATTTTCAGGTAGTCCGGCTTCTCCGTGAATTTTAGAAATTTCGTTACTCACAATCGCTCCGGTAGTTCGGTTCATATTGTGAATTGGGAAATCGAGACTCATTTTTTCTTTTCTGTAAATTGCCGGATGCGCTTTGCTTAAAATTTCAAAATCTAAGACTTTTTCTAATTGATGATCTTGCTTCTCTGTTCGGTAAAGCGGCATATCTTCAGGGATGTTTGGCTTGTAAAGAATATTCGATAGATCGATGCCTTGCGCTTTGTAATGCTTAATGGCTCGATTCATATCTAATTTCTGACTTTGCCCGACCATTTCATCTAAAGTTCGATAACCTAAATCTGCCATAATCTGGCGAAGTTCTTGCGCGACGAAATACATATAGTTGATCACGTCTTCCGGTGTTCCTTTAAAGTTTTTGCGCAACTCGGGATCTTGGGTGGCGATCCCAACCGGACACGTATTTAAATGGCAAGCGCGCATCATAATACAACCTGAGGCGACAAGCGGAGCAGTAGAAAAACCAAACTCTTCGGCTCCTAATAGAGCGGCAATCGCAACATCGCGACCTGTTTTTAACTGTCCGTCACATTCCACGGTGATTCTATTTCTAAGGTTGTTGAGTAATAAAGTTTGCTGCGCTTCTGCAATTCCTAATTCCCAAGGTAAACCTGCGTGACGCAAAGAAGTTAGTGGTGAAGCTCCGGTACCACCATCGTAACCAGAAATGAGTACGACATCGGCTTTTGCTTTGGCAACTCCGGCAGCAATCGTTCCAACACCAACTTTGGAAACTAGCTTTACATTAATTCTCGCTTCGCGATTCGCATTTTTTAAGTCGAATATCAATTGCGCTAAATCTTCTATCGAATAAATATCATGGTGCGGAGGTGGCGAGATTAATCCTACATAAGGTGTCGAATTTCTCGTTTTTGCAATATCCGGATTCACTTTTGCGCCGGGCAATTGTCCGCCTTCTCCTGGTTTTGCACCTTGCGCCATCTTGATCTGAATTTCTTGCGCGTTACTCAAATAATTAATGGAAACGCCAAACCTTCCGGAAGCGACTTGTTTAATGGCGCTGTTTCGCCAGTTTCCGTTAAGGTCTTTATGGAAACGCTCGGCATCTTCACCTCCTTCACCGGAGTTGCTTTTTCCTTTCAATCGGTTCATCGCGATGGCTAAATTTTCGTGGGCCTCTTTACTGATGGAGCCAAACGACATCGCCCCGGTTTTAAAACGCTTTACGATGTCTGTCCACGGTTCAACTTCTTCAATAGGAATCGGATTAAGAGCACGGAATTTAAATAATCCGCGAAGTGTCATCAAGCGTTCATTCTGTTCATTGATAAGTTTAGAATATTCGCTATAACTTGTGGGATTATTTTGTTTAACGGCCTGTTGTAATTTTGCAACACTTGCCGGATTAAACATATGGCGTTCACCATTTCTTCGCCAGCGATAATCACCACCAATATCTAAGTCTAAACCAACTTCTGTTGTTTTAGGATGAAACGCTTTATGGTAACGTTTCTGAATTTCTTTTTCAATTTCATAGAGACCAATTCCTTCAATTCGGGTAGGCGTGTTGCAGAAGTATTTATCGACAAACTTTTTGTTGAGTCCGAGAATTTCAAAAATCTGAGAACCTCGATAAGAAAGTAGCGTAGAAATTCCGATCTTGTTCATGATCTTTACGATTCCTTTTCCGATAGCTTTGTTGAAATTTTGAATCGCCACTTCCGGTTCTTCTTCTATTTCATCTTCATTAGCGAGGTTGAAAATAATTTCATTCACCATATACGGATTGATCGCACTAGCTCCATAACCAAATAATAACGCAAAATGATGGGGTTCTCGTGGTTCAGCAGATTCAATCACAATTCCGAAAGAAGAGCGACGATCGTGATCTTTTACGCGGTGATGCACAAAAGAACAAGCTAGTAGGGAAGGGATTGGAGCGAGTTTGTTGTTTACATCACGGTCGGAAAGAATAATGATATTGCAACCTTCATCGACAGCATCGTTAATTTCAAAAATCATTTCTTCTAAACGAGCTTCTAAACCGTTCAAGCCTTTTTCAGCTTCATATAACATCGATATAGATTTCGCTTTAAAATCGGGATGATCGATGTACTTAATTTTATCTAAATCTTCATTAGAAATGACCGGATTCTGAATTCTTAATTTTTTACAATGCTCGGGAACGATGTCGAATAAATTCTTGTCTTCCCCAATCGTTAAGCTAATATCAGTAATAATTTCTTCGCGAATCCCATCGAGCGGCGGATTGGTAACTTGAGCAAATAATTGTTTAAAGTAGTTAAATAACAATTGCGGCTGGTCTGATAAAACGGCCAAAGGAATATCGGCTCCCATCGAACCAATCGCTTCTTTGCCTTGCGTAGCCATTGGCGTGATGATGGTTTTAATATCTTCTAAGGTGTAACCAAATAGTTTTTGACGCTTATTGATTTCAACCTTTTCTATCGGGGTTTTGTTTCCGGTGTACGGAATATTGGCTAACGGAAGTAGATTATTATTCAGCCATTCTCGGTAAGGACGCTTGGTAACAATATCGTATTTTACTTCTTCATCTTCAATAATTCGACCTTTTACCATATCGACCAAGAACATTCTTCCCGGTTCTAAGCGACCGTGAAATTCTACGTTACCCGGTTTTATATCGGTTACGCCTGTTTCTGAAGCCATAATTACATAACCATCTTTGGTTACCGTGTAGCGAGAAGGCCGCAAGCCATTTCTATCTAGTAAAGCACCAATGTAATTTCCGTCGGTAAATGGGATGGAAGCCGGACCGTCCCAAGGCTCCATAATGCAAGCATTATATTCGTAGAAAGCTTTTTTCTCGTCAGACATCACCGGGTTTTTCTCCCAAGCTTCCGGAACCATCATCATCATTGCTTCGGGTAATGAACGACCGGTGTGCAATAATAATTCTAAAGCCATATCCATCGAAGCAGAATCTGATTTTCCTTCCATCGTGATCGGGATGATTTTCTTCAAATCTTCACCGAAAAATTCACTTTCAAATAACTCTTCCCGCGCTTTCATTCGGCTTAAATTACCGCGAAGCGTGTTAATTTCTCCGTTGTGGCACATATAGCGGAAAGGTTGCGCTAAATCCCAAGTAGGGAAAGTATTGGTTGAAAAACGTTGGTGAACCAAAGCAAGTTTGGTAACTACATCGTCGTCATTTAAATCTGGATAGTAAATATTGATGTCGTTAGGCATTAAAAGCCCTTTGTAAATAATGGTATTCGTAGAAAGACTAGAAACGTAAAAATTGTCTTTTTCTGAAAGTTCTGAATCATCAATACGATGTTCAGCAATTTTACGAGCAGCGAATAACTTGGCGTTAAATGCTTCTGAAGAATCTTCTTTGGGTTTGGCAATAAATGCTTGGTAAACTTTAGGTTCAGAAAGTTCGGCAATGCTTCCTAAGCAAGAGCGATCTACCGGTACTTCTCGCCAACCAATTAAATCGAGTTCTTGAGCTTCGATTTCTTCTTCAAAAATCTCTTTACAAATTTTTAGTTGATTGCTGCTTTTGGGTAAAAATACCATCGCCACAGCGTATTCTTTAAAATCGGGTAAATCGAAATCGCATACTTTTTTGAAGAATTGATGCGGAATTTCAATAAGAATCCCGGCGCCATCTCCGGTTCTTCCATCGGCGCCCACGGCACCACGATGTTCAAGCCGAATTAAAATATCGATGGCTTTGTGAATAATATCGTTGGTTTGCTTCCCTTCGAGGTTGCAAATAAAACCGGCTCCACAATTATCATGTTCAAATTCCGGTGAGTAAAGTCCCTGTTGTTGTGGCTTCATATAGTCTTTTTCTTTAGCTTAAATTTTTCAGTTTAAAGGAAACGATAAGGTAAAGAAAAAGAGGTTTATATCCTAAAATCGCAGATTATTTCACGTTTTTTTAATTAAATCTTGAATTTTTAATAATATCTGAATAAGAAGTCGATAAAATCTTAATCTGAAATTTTAAGTACTGAAATATTGAGAAATAAAAAACCCGATTCTTAAAAAATCGGGTTTTCTAAATAATTTATAACGATTCTTAATCGCGAAGTAATCCTCTGGAAATCACTATTTTTTGAATCTCTGAAGTTCCTTCGTAGATCTGAGTGATTTTTGCATCACGCATTAAACGCTCTACGTGGTATTCTTTTACGAAGCCATTCCCGCCGTGAATTTGTACCGCTTCTACCGTCGCATCCATCGCGGTTTTTGAAGCATACAGTTTTGCCATAGCACCAGACATATCGTAGTTGTTGCCTTGGTCTTTATCCCAAGCTGCCTTCATTACTAAATGGCGCGCTGCTTCAATTTCTGTATACATATCGGCTAATTTGAAAGCAATTGCTTGGTGGTTACAAATCTCTGTGCCAAAAGCTTTTCTAATTTTAGAATATTCTCTCGCTAATTCGTAAGCACCACTCGCAATACCTAAAGCTTGAGCTGCAATACCGATTCTTCCGCCGGAAAGTGTTTTCATCGCAAATTTAAATCCGAAGCCATCTTCACCGATTCTATTTTCTTTAGGAACTTTTACATCGTTAAAGTTAAGCGTATGCGTATCGCTACCTCTAATTCCTAATTTATCTTCTTTAGGACCAACTTCAAAACCATCCCATCCTTTTTCAACGATAAAAGCGTTAATCCCTTTATGGCCTTTTTCTCGGTCGGTTTGGGCAATTACCAAATAATAATCGGCGCTGCCACCATTGGTGATCCAGTTTTTAGTACCATTTAAAATGTAGTGATCCCCTTTATCGATCGCTGTAGTTTTTTGAGAAGTTGCATCACTTCCTGCTTCTGGTTCACTTAAACAAAAAGCACCAATCGATTCTCCGGTTGCTAATTTGGTTAAGTATTTTTGTTTTTGCTCTTCGTTACCAAAAGTTTCTAATCCCCAGCAAACTAAAGAGTTGTTTACAGAAACAATTACCGAGCAAGAAGCATCTATTTTAGAAAGCTCTTCCATAGCTAAGACGTAAGAAATGGTATCCATACCGCCGCCGCCGTATTCCGGAGAAACCATCATGCCCAAAAAGCCAAGTTCTCCCATCTTCTTTACCTGCTCTGCAGGAAATTCTTGTTTATTATCTCTTTCGATGACTCCCGGAAGTAACTCTGCTTTCGCAAAATCTCTTGCTGCATCTCTAATCATTAGATGCTCTTCAGTAAGCTTAAAATCCATTATATTTTGTGTTTGTCAAATTTTTAGTGAAACTTCGCAAATATAGCTGTAAGTAATGAAATTATCAATGATAATCGGTTATTTTTGCGAATATGAGAAGAAAACAATTTCGTGTTTTAGGAGTTATGTCGGGAACTTCTTTAGATGGTATCGATCTGGCTTACTTAGCGTTTACAAAGGAAGAGCGTTGGGAAGCTTCTATTTTAAAGGCGGAAACGATTGAGTATCCTAAAAAATGGGTTGAGGCTTTAAAGACTTCTGCGGAATTATCTCGAACTGAAATTACTGCTTTAGATGAACACTATACTGATTATTTAGCTGAAGTTATTCAGCAATTCATTCAGAAAAATAAAATAGAAAAGCTTGATGCGGTTTGCTCTCACGGGCATACGGTTTTGCATCAACCGGAAAAAGGTTTTACCGTTCAGATCGGTAATTTACCCAAGCTGGCAACAATACTTCAGCAAAAAGTAGTTTGTGATTTTCGAGTGCAAGATGTAGAATTGGGCGGGCAAGGAGCGCCGCTAGTGCCTATTGGTGATCGATTATTGTTTGGGGATTATGATTATTGTTTGAATTTAGGAGGCTTTGCAAATATTTCAACTGAAATAGAAAGCAAGCGGATTGCGTATGATATTTGTCCGGTAAATACGGTATTAAATGAATACGCCTCTCGATTGGGTTTTGCCTTTGATCGTGATGGAGCAATTGCCCGAAATGCTGAGGTGAATCAAGACTTATTAAAAGAGTTGAATTCGTTAAGTTTCTACCAACAAAAACCGCCAAAATCCTTGGGGATCGAATGGGTAAATTTAGTGATTTTCCCAATTCTGGAAAAAAGTGAAAGCACTTCCGAAGAAATTATTGCCACGTTTACTGAGCATGTGGCGGTTCAGCTTTCAGAAAATATTCAACATTATTCCTCTCAAAAAGTATTGGTAACCGGTGGTGGCGCTTTTAATACTTATCTAATAGAACTGCTTCAGCAAAAGACAAAAGCTCAAATTATTCTTCCGCAGAAAAATCTTATCGAATTTAAGGAAGCGCTCATTTTTGGCTTTTTGGGAGTCTTACGTTTAGAAAATGAAATTAACGTTTTAGCAAGTGTAACGGGAGCTTCAAAAAACCATTCTTCTGGAAAAATTTTCGAAGTCTAAAAAATTAAGATTTCATTCACAAACACCTTAAGGTTTAACTATATTTGTGAGCGAAAATTAAGATTTTTTTAGATATGAAAGAATTACTTGAGATATACGAAAATAAACAACCTGAAATCGTTTTTAATTGGAAAGACTCTGAAACCGAGGCTGAAGGCTGGACGGTGATCAACTCTTTGCGTGGTGGTGCTGCCGGCGGTGGTACACGTATGCGTGAAGGTTTAGATATGAACGAGGTACTTTCTTTAGCCAAAACAATGGAGGTGAAATTTACGGTTTCTGGTCCGGCAATTGGTGGAGCAAAATCGGGAATTAATTTCGACCCGCAAGATCCGCGTAAAAAAGGAGTTTTAGAGCGTTGGTATAAGGCTGTTTCGCCATTATTAAAAAGTTATTATGGTACCGGTGGCGATTTAAATGTAGATGAAATTCACGAAGTAATCCCAATTACTGAAAATTGTGGAGTTTGGCATCCACAAGAAGGTGTTTTTGCAGGTCATTTTCAACCCACAGACGCCGATAAAATTAATCGAATCGGTCAGCTTCGTCAAGGAGTGATCAAAGTGTTAGAAAATACGACTTACTCACCAGATGTTTCTAGAAAATATACCGTGGCCGATATGATTACCGGTTATGGTGTGGCAGAAGCTGTTCGTCATTATTACGAAATTTATGGTGGTGATGTAAAAGGAAAACGTGCCGTTGTGCAAGGTTTTGGTAATGTAGGTTCTGCTGCAGCTTATTATTTAGCGCAAATGGGTGCTAAAGTGGTAGGGATTATCGATCGTGCCGGCGGATTAATAAATGAAGAAGGTTTTTCTTTCGAAGAGATCAAGAAATTATTCTTAGAGAAAAAAGGAAATACCTTGGCTGCTGAAAATTTGATTCCGTTTGAAGAAGTAAATGAAAAAGTTTGGGCGTTAGAAACAGAGATTTTTGCTCCGTGTGCAGCCTCAAGATTGATCACGCAAGAACAAATTTCTAAAATGATTGAGACCGGTTTAGAAGTAATTTCTTGTGGAGCAAACGTCCCATTTGCCGATAAAGAAATTTTCTTCGGAAGTATTATGGAAGATACCGACCAGCGTGTAAGTTTAATTCCAGATTTTATTTCTAATTGCGGGATGGCGCGTGTGTTTGCCTATTTTATGGAAAGAAGAGTGCAAATGACCGATGAAGCGATCTTTAACGATACTTCGATGACGATTAGAAATGC
>ENA-ORDG01000510-ORDG01000510.1-marine-metagenome-genome-assembly--contig:-NODE-510-length-17607-cov-4.339760_pt1 | contig 17607 bp, 15 predicted proteins | sample MGYA00248629_ERZ508524 | MGnify/ENA primary metagenome ERZ508524 (study PRJEB26194, sample SAMN05421901) | marine metagenome | isolation source: East of Rio de Janeiro, Brazil, South Atlantic Ocean...
TTATTCGGGAATGCTAAATATTCAATTTTAAACACGTAATTCAGCATAAAAATTCAAAAAATCATTTTAAGAAATATTCAGTTAAGAAATTGTCAACAATTCATTCATTTAAAGTGAATAACTTCGATTAAAAATCATTTTTAAAATTGTATTTTTGCGCACCACAATCACAACAATTTTTAAAGCTGATGAATACAGATTCTTTTGCGTTAAGACACATAGGCCCAAGGCCTGAGAACATTTCAGAAATGTTGAAAACCATCGGAGTAGATTCACTCGACCAGTTGATCTACGAAACTTTACCTGATGGCATTAAATTAGAAAAAGAATTAGACTTACCGGAAGCGTTAAGCGAGCAAGAATATTTAGAGCACATCACTAAATTGGCTCAAAAAAATAAGCTATTCAAAACCTATATTGGGTTAGGATATCACCAAGCGATTATTCCGCCGGTTATTCAACGAAATATTTTAGAAAATCCGGGTTGGTATACCGCTTACACGCCTTATCAAGCAGAAATTGCGCAAGGTCGTTTAGAAGCCTTAGTGAATTTCCAGACGATGATCGTCGATCTTACCGGGTTAGAATTAGCAAATGCTTCTTTATTAGATGAAGCGACCGCAGCTGCAGAAGCGATGACGTTGCTTTTTGCCGTAAGAGATCGCGCTCAGAAAAAAGATAAAGTTGTTAAGTTTTTTGTTTCTGAAGAAGTATTACCACAAACACTTTCTTTATTAGAAACCAGAGCAGAACCTTTAGCCATAGAATTAGTGGTAGGAAATCACGAAGAATTTGATTTTTCTTCTGAATTTTTCGGAGCCTTAGTACAATATCCGGGAGCTTCTGGTGAAATTTATGATTATGCTGGTTTCGTTCAAAAAGCTAATGATGCAGGAATTAAAGTTGCTGTAGCAGCAGATATTTTAAGCTTAGTAAAATTACGTGCTCCGGGAGAATTTGGAGCCGATGTAGTGGTTGGTACTACCCAACGTTTCGGGATTCCTTTAGGTTATGGTGGACCGCACGCTGCATTTTTTGCAACTAAAGAAGCTTACAAAAGAAATATTCCCGGAAGAATTATTGGAGTTACCAAAGATGCCGATGGGAAACCTGCCTTAAGAATGGCGCTTCAAACGCGTGAGCAACATATTAAAAGAGACAAAGCAACTTCTAACATTTGTACTGCTCAGGTTTTACTAGCAGTAATGGCAGGTATGTACGCCGTATATCACGGACCAAAAGGTTTAGAATACATTGCGAACAAAGTACATCGTTCTACCGCTGAATTAGCAGATGCGCTTGAAAAATTAGGGTATTACCAAACGAACGAATTATATTTTGATACGATTCAGGTAAAAGCGGATGCTGAAAAAATTAAAGAAGTAGCCGAAGCTAGTGAAATTAACTTCTATTATCCAGATGCCGAAACGGTTTCGATCTCGATTAATGAAGCTACTACCTTAAACGACTTAAACAACATAGTTGCTGTTTTTGCACACGTTGCCGGTAAAGAGTCTATAAAAATCGAAACTTTAGAAAAGAGCATTTTAGAAAACCAATCGGTTTCTCGTGATACGGAGTTTTTAACGAATGAGGTTTTCAACAAATATCATTCAGAAACTGAATTGATGCGCTACATCAAAAAATTAGAGCGTAAAGATTTATCATTAAACCATTCGATGATCTCGTTAGGTTCTTGTACGATGAAGTTGAATGCGGCTGCAGAAATGCTTCCGTTAAGTTACCCACAATGGGGTAATATTCACCCATTTGTTCCTGTAGATCAAGCTGCCGGTTACCAAGAAGTATTGAAGCGATTAGAAGACCAGTTAACAGAAATTACTGGGTTTTCTGCAACTTCACTTCAACCTAACTCTGGAGCGCAAGGAGAATTTGCAGGTTTAATGGTGATTAAAGCTTACCACGAATCTCGCGGTGATCACCACAGAAATATTTGTTTAATTCCTTCATCTGCTCACGGAACCAATCCGGCAAGTGCAGTGATGGCAGGGATGAAAGTTGTCGTAACCAAATCTACCGATAAAGGAAATATTGATGTAGAAGATTTACGCGAAAAAGCCATCAAATACAAAGACAATCTTTCTGCCTTAATGGTAACTTATCCATCTACACACGGTGTATTTGAATCGGCAATCCAAGAGATCACGCAGATCATTCACGATAACGGCGGACAAGTTTATATGGACGGAGCCAATATGAACGCTCAGGTTGGTTTAACCAATCCCGGGAAAATCGGCGCCGATGTTTGTCACTTAAACTTACATAAAACTTTTGCGATCCCTCACGGTGGTGGCGGACCGGGAGTTGGACCAATTTGTGTTGCCAAGCAATTGGTACCGTTTTTACCAAGTAACCCGATCATTAACACCGGTGGAAAAAATGCAATTTCAGCTATTTCTGCCGCGCCTTGGGGTTCTTCTTTAGTTTGCTTAATTTCTTACGCTTACATTTCAATGTTAGGTCCAAAAGGATTAAAATCTGCTACCGAGCACGCAATTTTAAACGCAAACTATATTAAAGAACGTCTAAACAATCATTTTAAAACGCTTTATTCGGGAGAACGTGGTAGAGCAGCTCACGAAATGATTTTAGACCTAAGACCTTTTAAAGAAAAAGGAATTGAAGTAGTCGATATTGCTAAACGTTTAATAGATTATGGTTTCCATTCACCAACCGTTTCTTTCCCGGTAGCAGGAACGATGATGATCGAGCCTACCGAAAGTGAAAGCAAAGCTGAATTAGATCGTTTTTGTGATGCTTTAAATTCAATTAAAGAAGAAATTGACGCAATCGAAGATCAAGAAAACAACTTATTGAAAAACGCACCGCACACGATGGAAATGCTAACGAGCAATGAGTGGAATTTACCTTACTCTCGCCAAGAAGCCGCTTTCCCATTAGCGTATGTTGCCGATAATAAATTTTGGCCTTCAGTAAGACGTGTAGACGATGCTTATGGTGATCGTAATTTAATGTGTACGTGCGATCCTATTGAAACGTATATGGATTCTGAATAAAATAGATGAGCTCAAGCAATATTCGTCATGCTGAACTTGATTCAGCATCTCATCCTGTTTGACGATTCAAATTTTAAAAATTTATCCCAAAAGCCCAATCCATCGATTGGGCTTTTTTTATGAACTGATATTTATCATTTTCTCAGAAAAACGATTCATTTACTTTTAAAAATTCAACAAATACATTTCTCTTCATTTTTCTATTCATTCTAAAAAATATTATGCTTAGTTTGGTGTTTAGATAGGTAAAAAAACAGTTATGTCGATAAAAATAACAGGAGTAGGCAGTTGCATACCAGAAACCAGAGTTAAAAATGCTGATTTCTTAGAACACGAATTTCTTAATGAAGACGGAACTCCTATTCCCGGCGGGAATGAATTGATTATTAGAAAATTCAAAAAAATTACAGGAATAGAAGAACGCCGTTATGCACATAACGATTTAACCGCTTCAGACCTGGCCAGCAAAGCTGCTGAAAATGCAATCGAAGATGCCGGTATCGACCGTGAAACCTTAGATTATATTATTGTTGCTCAAAATTTTGGGGACGTAAAATATAAAAATACCCAGAGCGATGCCGTACCAAGTTTAGGAAGTCGGGTAAAAAATTACCTGCAAATTAAAAATCCTTCTTGCGTGGCTTATGATGTGGTTTTTGGTTGCCCGGGTTGGTTAGAAGGCGTTATTCAAGCGCAAGCATTTATCAAAGCAGGAATGGCAAAAAAATGTTTAGTGATTGGTGCTGAAACGCTCTCTCGCGTGGTTGATATTCACGATCGTGATAGTATGATTTTTAGTGATGGTGCCGGTGCAACGATTATTGAAAAAGTGGAAGATGAACACGACAACGGAATTATCGCTCACGAAAGTGCTACTTATGCTACCGATGAAGCTTTTTACTTAACTTTTGAAGCTTCGTATAACCAAGAACTTAAAAGAGAAACCCGTTACATTAAAATGAACGGAAGAAAAATTTACAACTTCGCATTGAGTTACGTTCCGCAAGCGATGAAAAATTGCTTAGATAAAAGTGGCTATGGAATTGATGAGATTAGTAAAATTTTTATTCATCAAGCCAATGAAAAAATGGATCAAGCTATTTGTGAACGTTTCTATAAACTTTACGAAAAAGAAATGCCTGAACACGTGATGCCAATGAGTATTGCTGAATTAGGAAATAGCTCTGTGGCGACACTTCCTACATTATTAGATCTGGTAAAGAAAAATCAACTGGAAAATCAACACATAGAAAAAGGAGATGTTGTTATATTTGCGAGTGTCGGCGCCGGAATGAATATTAACGCGCTGGTTTATAAAATTTAAGCTTTGTACGAAAATACTTATCCCGATAAACGCTACCAGAAAACATTAGAATTTTTAGAAAAAGTTCATCCTCAAAAAACGCAAGTCTTAGATTTAGGCGTCAAAAATCCTTTTTCTGAAATAATGCAAAAAGAAGGTTATCAGGTTGAAAATACCAAAGGCGAAGATCTTGACCTCGACTTTTCTAGTGTTCAAAAATCTGATGCAGAACTGGTCACCGCTTTTGAAATTTTTGAGCACCTTATCGCTCCGTTTAATGTACTTCGAGAAATTAAAGCGCAGAAATTAGTCGCTTCCATTCCGCTTCGGTTATGGTTTGCTACGGCTTATCAAGGTAAAGAAAAATGGGATCGACATTATCACGAATTTGAAGATTGGCAATTTGACTGGTTGTTAGAAAAAGCCGGCTGGGAAATTAAAGCACGCGATAAATGGACCAATCCAGTAAAGAAACTTGGTATTAGACCTATACTTCGCAAATTCACGCCGCGTTATTACATTGTTTATGCGGAACGCAAGGCTTAGTTTATGAAATTCTATATTGTTATTCCTGCGCATAATGAAGCCGATTGTATTGAAAAAACGCTACGATCTTTAGCTTCTCAAACGCTTTTACCCAAAAAAGTATTGGTGGTGAATGACAATTCTACCGATGAAACGGCCGCTATTGTAGAGAAATTTTCAGCTGAATTTCCTTTTATTCAGCTTTTCAATAATACTTCTTCCTCGAAGCATTTACCGGGAAGTAAAATTATAAATGCTTTCTACAAAGGTTTTGAGCAACTCGATGAAAATTATGACGTGATCTGTAAATATGATGCCGATTTAATTTTTCCGAAGAATTATTTAGAGCGTTTAGCAGAAGAGTTTCAGCAAGATCAGCAATTAGGAATGGTTGGTGGTTTTTGCTACATCGAAAAAGATGGTGACTGGAAATTAGAGAGTTTAACGAATAAAGATCATATTCGCGGCGCTTTAAAAGCATACCGAAAAGAATGCTTTAAAGCCATTGGCGGACTCAAACCTTCGATGGGTTGGGACACCGTTGATGAGTTGCTTTGCCTTTATCACGATTGGAAAATTAAAACATTACCCGATCTAAAAGTAAAACATTTACGACCTACCGGAAACACTTATAATAAAGCGGCAAAATTTAAGCAAGGAGAAGCTTTTTACAAATTGGGTTATGGTTTTCCGATCACCTTTATCGCCTCTTTAAAACTAGCGATGCGCAAAAAACAACCGCTTTTGCTGAAAGATTATTTACGAGGATATTTACAGGCGAAGCAAAAAAAATTGCCTTCTCTGGTGAGTCCCGAAGAAGGCAAATGGATTAGAAAATACCGTTGGAAAAAAATAAAAGAGAAACTCTTCTAATTTTCTTGATCAATAATTTTATAAAGTACTTTTCCCGTCATTCCGTTAGGGAAAGAAATTCCTAGTAAAGCTGAAATAGTAGGCGCAATATCTGTAATTTCTGTACGTGCAGTAGTTGCTCCGGCATTAATTCCTTTTCCGAAGAAAATAAGCGGCACGTGCGTGTCGTGACTTAAAGCACTTCCGTGAGTTGAACCTTTTTCAGGGTAAGAAATGTAAGCGGGATCAAATTCAAAAGCGATATCTCCACTTCTTTTTTGGTTGAAACCGTTTTGTACCAATGCTTCAATTCCGTTTTGGTAAGTTCCGTTTTCTAACATTTCACGCGTAAAAACTTTGTAAATATGCTCGTAATTAAGCATAAAAGCTTTTAAATTTTCTGCTAGATCTTCTGCTTCAATATTTCTACTTTTTAAACTTTCATAATTGAAGAATACCTGATTGTTCGAGATATTTTCAATGAGATCGATCGCACCATATTCGTTCCCTAAATACGTTTTTACATCTTCTTCAAACTGATCCATCGGGAAATAACCTGAAGGTATTTTCTTCTGGCTTAAATATTTCGGAACATCGACCGCCCCGTGATCTGCTGTAAGGAAAATAGTATAATTTCCTTCGCCTACCTTTTCATCTAAATAATTTAAAACTCGAGCAATATCTTGATCTAATCTCAAGTAAGTATCTTCAACTTCTTTTGAATTTACGCCGAAATTATGCCCTACATAATCGGTACACGAATAACTTAGCGTCAACACATCAGTAATTTTATCTTGTCCTAATTGTTCTGCATCGATAGCGGCTAGTGCAAAATCTGTGGTTAAGCTATTTCCGAAGGGCGTATTTTTTAAAATACTGGTCATCCCGTTATATTTACTTAAAGCCTTTAAATCATAAGGAAATGCTGCTGTTTCATTATTTCTAAAGCTATATTCGTAGGTGTTTTTATCAATTCCGCTTTCGGTATAAGTTTCAATCGGGTAAAGTGTGTTCCAAGTTTTCAGGTATTTTTCAGCGTGCTTTTCAGCATTAAAATTTTGCACCCAAGTTGGTAATTCTTCAAAATAATAGGTACTTGAAATAAAGTTTCCGTTTTCGCCACCTTCAAACCAATAAGCTCCGTTAGCCGAGTGACCTGCCGGTAAAATAGCTCCGCGATCTTTTACAGAAACCCCAATGGTTTTTCCTTTAAACTGCGTATGCAAACGGTTTTGATCGGCAAAACTGGTAGAAACCATTCGGTGTGGCGACATTTTGCCGGCGCTTGATGCGGTTCCTAAAGGTTCAACATTCGTATCTCCGGCGCAATACACCATTTGTTTTTCAAACTTATTGTACCAGTCGTTCCCGATAATTCCGTGGTTTTTTGGACTCGTACCTGTGAATATCGATGCGTGACCGGGAGCAGTTTTAGTGGGTGCGTAATTGTAATGGTTATTTTTACAGTTGAAACCGTCGTTTACTAAACGTTTAAAACCATCGTCACCAAATCTATCCCAAAAACGAGTAAGGTAATCGTAACGCATTTGGTCGACCACGATGCCCACCACTAATTTTGGAGTTTCGTTTATGGTTTTAAGACTATCTTTTACTTGAACTGTTTGTTCTGTGGTTGTTGAAGTTGTATTTTCTGAAGTTTTACAGCCAAATATGAACAAGCTGCTCACCAAAAGAAAAACTTGAAATTTTTTCATAAGTAATTTTAAATTAGAATTGCAAAAATAGAAATGTTGAAACTTTTAAAGATTAATTCTTAGTTAAATACTTTTGTGATAATTTTTTCTATTTTAGTTTTACAAAAACTGTGTGAATGAAGTACCTCCACGATATTGGTGAATATTTTATAATGTTGAAGAAAGTCTTCGGTAGAATGACAAAAACTTCTGTTCTACGAGGTCTAATTTTTAAAGAGATTGATGATTTAATTATTAGTTCTTTAGGGATTGTTATTTTTATCTCTTTCTTTATTGGTGGAGTGGTCACCATTCAAACGGCATTGAACTTAAACAATCCATTAATTCCTAAAAGTTTAATTGCTTTTACTGCAAGACAATCGATTATCTTAGAATTTTCTCCTACGTTTATCTCTATCATTATGGCGGGTAAAGTAGGTTCTAATATTACTTCAAGTATCGGTACTATGCGAGTAATGGAGCAAATTGATGCTTTAGAAGTAATGGGAATTAATTCTGCCAACTATTTAATTTTCCCTAAGATTATTGCGATGCTGTTCTATCCGTTTGTGATCGCCATTTCAATGTTTGTAGGGATTGCCGGAGCATATGCTGCAGGAGTTCTTGGTGGTTTTGTAGCCGGTGAGCAGTTTTTAAATGGTTTACAAAACGATTTTATTTCGTTTCATTTAGTTTATGCATTTATCAAAACTTTTTTCTTTGCAATTATTTTAGCAACCATCCCGGCTTATCACGGCTATTATATGAAAGGTGGAGCATTAGAAGTTGGTAAAGCAAGTACGACTGCCTTTGTTTGGACAAGCGTTGTACTGATACTAGCAAATTATCTACTAACCCAATTACTTTTAAGCTAATGATACAAGTAAATAATTTACATAAAAGTTTTGGTGAAGAAGAAATTCTGAAAGGTATAAACACACAGTTTTATCAAGGAAAAACCAATTTAATTATCGGTCAATCCGGTGCCGGGAAAACAGTATTTTTAAAATGCTTACTAGGTTTATTTGAACCTACCGAGGGAACTATTGAATATAATGGCCAGGCTTATTCTTCTTTAGATGCTGAAAAGCAAAGAGACTTACGCCAAAAAATGGGAATGGTTTTTCAAGGTGGTGCTTTATTTGACTCGATGACCATTGCAGAAAACGTAATGTTTCCTCTAAAAATGTTTACCAAGCAGAAAAAAGGGGAAATGATGAATCGCGTTGAAGAGGTTCTTGAGCGAGTAGATTTGCGCAACGTAAACAATAAATTTCCTTCAGAAATTAGTGGTGGTATGCAAAAACGTGTGGCAATTGCACGTGCCATTGTTAACAAACCGGAATATCTTTTTTGTGATGAACCTAACTCGGGTTTAGACCCTAAAACTGCTATTCTCATCGATAATCTTATTCAAGAGATTACTAAAGAGAATGATATTACTACCGTAATTAACACGCACGATATGAATTCGGTGTTAGAGATCGGAGAGAATATTGTTTACTTAAAGAACGGTAACTTAGCTTGGAACGGCTCTAAAGATGAAATTTATAAATCTGAAGACGAGTCGCTTACCAATTTTGTTTATTCTTCAGAATTGTTTAAAAAAGTAAGAAAAGCACAATTAAAAGGATTGTAGTTAATCTCTTTTAAACACCAAGGTATCCAATTCTAAGGTAAATTGTAACCACTCTTTCAGTTTCATTTCATTTTTCTGAATGTCTTGCTGCGGAATAGAATCTGCCCAAGCTACACGAAACTCCGGAATCGTATCGGTCGTATTGAAATTAGAAATGATCTTATCGGCGTAGCTAAAACTTGCCAAACCATCATAATTGATCTTGGCTTCTTTACTCACCTTATTAAACGGAATTTGATGCTCTGCTAATTTTGAAAGCTTCTTCAATTCGGTTTCTAAAAATGAAATACGTTCATCTTTATTCAATATACTCAACGAATCTCTACGCTTAAATTCTCGCATATACTGAAGCTGATCATAAGACTCTGTATTTTCATTCTGAAGAATAATCAATGATGCTTCTTCTAAATTTTTATAGTTCTTCATCTTGGTTCGCCACAAACTAATCACTGAACTCGGAATTTCCTTCCCCAAAAAAGAAACTTCAATTTTAGGATCGGTTCCGCCATTGTAAGCGAATATGGTTGAGTTTTTCTGCAGAAAAGAATCTTCATAAATCATTAATTCTTCTTCTACAAAACGCGTAGCTTCTTGTTTAAAATACGACTCTTTCAACATATTGTAAAACAAGTAAATACTTGGCACCATCACAATGATCGCTATAATAGATGCAATTTGCGCGGTCACTCTTCTTCGTTTAGAATTAGCATAACGCACCAACGGAAATCCTAAAAGTTTTGAAACTACAAATGTTGAAAGTGCGATAAACGTAGCATTGATCGAAAATAGGTAAAGCGCTCCGCCAGCATCAGAAAAATTACCTTGCGCCAAGCCATAACCAACCGTACAAAGTGGCGGCATTAAAGCGGTAGCAATAGCTACCCCAAAAATCACACTTGCAATGGTTCCTTTTTTGGTTTTGGCCACAATAAGTGCTAGACCACCAAAAATAGCCACCAAAACATCTAAAATTGTCGGATAAGTTCTTGCTTCTAACTCAGCATTACTTCCTGTTAACGGAGAAACCCAAAAGTAGAGAAAAGCAGTAAATACGCTCAAACCAACCATCACGCCTAAATTAATTAGCGAACGTCTTAAAGTATCAACATCATTAATCGCTACAGATAAGCCAATCCCAACAATTGGTCCCATTAATGGAGAAATAAGCATCGCACCAATAATGACCGCAGTACTACTTACATTTAGACCAATCGAAGCCACGAAAATGGAGAAAATAAGAATCCACGCATTGTGCCCTTTAAAGGTAATATCTTTCTTAACCGCTTCAATAGTAGAATCGCGATCGGTATCGCTGCGAATATCTAATAAGTCTGAAAGAAAACTTTTAAAGCTACCAAAAGTACCTTTTAGATCTTCCGATAGTTTTTCAGATTTAGAAGTAGGTTCAATATTTTCTTGCTGGTCTTCTTTCATTTAAATAAGGTCTTCCCCAAACTTTTCTTTTGCGAGATTTCTCACTTCTTTAATTCCTTGCTCGTCACCTCGCGGATAAACCAGCAAAACTTCTTCATCTTCAACAATGATATAGTTATCAATATCTTTTAAAACTACTAATTTATTTCCTAACGTACGAACAATATTATTCGATGCATTTTGAGTTAAACTTTTAGCGTTAATAAATACATTTTCATGTTCATCGCGCGCTAATTCATCGTGCAAAGCTCCCCAAGAACCAAGATCGTTCCAATCGAAATTTGCGGGGATCACACATACATTTTCAGCCTTTTCCATAATCGCATAGTCGATAGAAATATTATCGGCGTCTTCGTAATTTTCATTAATAAAACGCTGCTCTTGCGTAGTATTATAGTAAGATTCTCCTTCAGCAAAAATCTCGTACATCGCCGGATTATGAATTTTAAATTCTTCGGTAATCGCTTTCGCGCTCCACACAAATATACCGGCATTCCAGACATAATTACCTGCTGAAAGATATTCTTTTGCGGTATGGTAATCGGGTTTCTCTTTAAAATTTAAAACTTTATTAATGGCAGAAGAAGTATTTTCTTCATACTGAATATAACCATATCCTGTATGCGGAAAAGTTGGCTGAATACCCAAAGTCATCAATAAATTATCTTGTCGTTGGCAAGCATCAAAAGCCGTTTGCAAGTCGGCCACAAAAGCATCTTCATCTTCGATCCAATGATCACTTGGTGCCACGACCATCATCGCATCTTCATTTTGCTTCTGAATTTTTAAAGCAGAAAGTAAAATACACGGTGCGGTATTTCGCATTACCGGCTCTAAAACAATCTGATTATCGGTCACACTTGGCAATTGCTGTTTTACCAAATCGTTATACATACCATTGGTAAGAATAAGAATATTTTCTTCGGGAATAAGTTTTGCCAAACGATTAAAAGTTCGCTGAATAAGTGTTTCTCCCGTTCCTAAAATATCATGAAATTGCTTCGGAAACTTCTTTTTACTCACCGGCCAAAAACGAGATCCTACTCCACCGGCCATTAAAATTGCATAATAATTCTTATTCATCTATACGACTTTTACTAATTCTACCTCTACATTTGGCTGAAAAATATAAACGCTGCCCGAAGAAACTTCTTGGCATTCGTAACGTTTAATTCGCTTTCTTCCTTTTTTAAAAACCCTTCCGTTATCAATTCTAAATATACTTCCGTAAGGGATTTCAAAAATATAATTTTTATTGTTTTGCGCATCAAATTGTTTTAGCGCAACTGAAAGTCTTGCATCGGTATCGCTACTCGCTTTCGGGTTTCTAAAATGATGAGCGACAATTGGCAGTACCGATTGCGGAAAAATACCCGGATTTATAAACGGTAACATTAATTGCTGAAAAGTATATTTCCATTCTTTACCGTGAGGTTTTATAAGCCTTCCGTACTTTTCGAAAGCCACTGCGTGTGCGATTTCGTGAATCAACGTAATTAAAAACCGATACGGATTTAAATTGGCATTTACCGTAATTTGCGCAATCCCGTTTTGTTTTCGGTAATCGCCGTGACGGGTTTTACGCTCATTAACGATTTTAAGGTAAATTCCGTTTTCAGCAATAAGCAAAAAAGCAGACTCTACTGCTCGTTCTGGAAGATATTTGGTTAAAATCTCTTTCACTTACGGAGTAGAATTTGAAACTTGAAGCAATTTACCGTTATAAAATTGAGCTCCGGTTTGTGCAAAATTCACGATATACGATGCCATTTCACGAGCGGTTGTCGGTGGTTCGTAACCGGGGAAAGCTTCGGCTAACATTTCTGTTTTTACGGCTCCTAAAGCTAACACGTTAAATGAAGGTCCGCTTTCTTTATATTCTTCTGCTAATATTTCTGTTAAGGTGATTATTGCTGCTTTACTTGAACTATATGCCGATAAACCCGGAAATTTCACACTTCCTTGCACGCCTCCCATAGTACTGATGCTCACCACGTGCCCATCAGATTTCATCATCGGAACTACTTTTTGAGTAAGCTGAAAGTTTCCCATCGCATTGGTCTGGTATACAGAAAATAATTCTTCTGTAGTGATCTCGGTAAACGGCTTGTTCACTAATTTACCCGCGTTATTGATCAGAATATCAACACTGCTCCAATTCTCTTTTAAAAAGCTCTCTACGTTTTCTAAATCTTTAGTTGAAGCTAAATCAAAAGGCAAAGCCCTGACATTCGATAAATTTAATTCTTGAACAGGTTTTGGGTTTCTAGACAAAGCTAAGATCTCACAATCTTGCTGAGCAAAAAGCTGAACCATTTCAAAACCAATTCCGCGGCTTGTACCTGTAATAACAATTCGTTTCATAAAAAATCTTACTGCTTATCGTTGAGTTGAATTTCTTTTTCTGCTGAATTTGCCATCCCTTCAATTCCTGGAATGATATCTTCCAGCAAAGTCTTCATATGAGAAACATTCATCAATTCTGATTCATCATCGACGTGATGATAATAGGGGTAATTAGAAAAATCGAACGTACATAAAGTTTGCGCAGGAATATTCATTTCTTGATAAAAAGCATAATTATCACTTCGTTTGAAAAGTTGAAATTCTTTCGCTTTTTCAAAAAAACCGAATACTTCTTTTTCAGCATATTGATTAAACTTTTCAGCTAAATTCGATTCTTCAAAACCGGTAACGTAAGCCGAATAAGTTTGATTTTCTAAAGGAACACCGATCATTTCAAAATTCAACATCAAATAGATTGGTGCATTTTCTTTCGCTAGTTTTTGCGCTAAATGTTTTGAACCGATCAAACCTTCTTCTTCCGCAGAAAAAAGCACAAATAGTAAACTTCGTTTAGTTTCTTTAGCTGAAAAATACTTTGCCAATTCTAAGATGGAAGCAGTTCCAGCGGCGTTATCGTTAGCTCCATTCGCGATGGAATCTCCGTTAACCACTTGCTCCCCTTTTAAAACACCTATATGATCGTAATGTGCACCTAACACAATAATTTCATTTTTAAGTTTCGGGTCGCTCCCTTCTTTAAAACCAACCATATTGTAACCGTCTTTTCCTTTATGAGAAAAGCTGTCTTGAAAGGTGGTAAAATAAGGTTTGAGATTTGCTTTTTTGAACTTTTTCTGAATATAATCGGCTGCTTTTTCGATACCTTCCGTACCAAATTTTCTCCCTTTCAATTCATCTGAAGCTAAATAATCTAAAGATTCTTTAATGGAAGCTTCAGTAATTTCTGTCGATTCGTTTACAGTTTCAGTTTCTACTTCTGAAACTTCTCTCTTGTTTTCGTTGCTTTTAGCTTCACCACAGCTATAAATTAAGGCAGGCAAGGCTAAGTATAGTAAATATTTCTTCATCTTTAAATATAAAAAAATCCCGTTGCTTAACGGGATTTTAGATTTATAAATTTAATTAGATTATGCCAGCATAGTTACCGGATTCTCTAAATAAGTTCTTAAAGTTTGTAAGAATTGAGCTCCGGTTGCACCATCTACAGTTCTGTGATCGCAAGCCAAAGTTAACTTCATCGTGTGCCCAACTACAATCGCTCCGTTTTTCACTACCGGTTTTTCTACGATAGCTCCAACAGATAAAATTGCTGAGTTTGGTTGGTTAATGATACTGGTAAACTCTTGGATACCGAACATACCTAAGTTAGAAACCGTAAAGGTACTACCTTCCATTTCTTTAGGCTGAAGCTTTTTATTACGTGCTTTACCGGCAAGGTCTTTTACATTTGCCCCGATTTGCGTCATTTGCATTTGATCTGCAAATTTTAAAACCGGCACCACTAGACCTTCATCTACCGCAACCGCAACTCCCATATGAATATGCTTGGCAATTTTCATGTTGTCTGCACTCCACGTAGAATTTACTTGCGGGTGTTTACGCAATGCCATTGCAGAAGCTTTGATTACCATATCGTTAAACGACACTTTTACGTCTGGCATTTCGTTAATTTGCTTTCTAGAAGCCATCGCATTCTCCATATCTACTTCAATCGTTAAGTAGTAATGTGGAGCGTTAAATTTAGATTCTGAAAGACGTTTCGCAATGGTTTTACGCATTTGCGAGTTTTTAATTTCTTCAAAACTTTCTTCACCTGCCGGAGTGTATGTTTGTACAGCCGGAGCAGAAGCTTCAGAAGATTTCTCTTCTTTCTTCGCTGCCGGAGCAGATTTTTGAGAAGGCTTAAAGTTTTCAATATCTTTCTTTACAATTCTTCCGTTCTCTCCAGAACCGTCAACATTGTTTAAATCGATACCTTTCTCTTCTGCCATTTTCTTAGCTAATGGTGAAGCGAAAATTCGACCACCATCGTTTGAAGAACTACTAGAGCTTTCTTCTTTTTTATCTTCTGAAGAAGATTCTTCTTTAGCAGAAGCGTCTTCTTTAGAACTTGATTTTTTCTTACCTGAAGATTTTTTACCAGATTTAGCTTGATCTAAAAAGGCTGAAACATCGGTTCCTTCTGGGCCAATAATTGCTAATAAAGCATCTACCGGAGCGCCATCACCTTCTTCAATACCAATATGTAATAACGTACCAGAATAGAACGATTCAAACTCCATCGTTGCCTTATCGGTTTCGATCTCTGCTAAAATATCTCCTTCTTCTACTTCGTCTCCTTCTTGTTTTAACCAAGAAGCAACGGTACCTTCTTCCATAGTATCTGAAAGACGTGGCATAGTGATAATTTCTACTCCTTCAGGAATTTCTCCTTCTGCAGCATCATCATTATCATCGCTAGCTTCATCTTCTTCTGATGTTTCTTCTTCTTTTTCATCTGAAGAATCTTCTTTGGTATCTTTTTCTTCTGAAGAGTCGCTATCGCTTTTACCATCGATTAGATCTGAAATATCTTCACCTTCTTCACCGATAATTGCTAATAAAGCATCTACCGGAGCGCCATCACCTTCTTCAACCCCGATATGAAGTAACGTACCTTCATGAAAAGATTCGAACTCCATCGTAGCTTTATCGGTTTCAATTTCTGCTAAAATATCTCCTTCTTCTACTTTATCTCCTTTTTGCTTGAGCCATTTTGCAACAACTCCTTCTTCCATAGTGTCGCTTAGGCGCGGCATATTTATTACTTCAGCCATACTATATTATTATAATTTATGAGGTAAAAACGGATAATCTTCTTGTTCGTAAACTACGTCGTACATAATGTTTTTGTCTGGGAAGTCTGACTCGTCTGCAAACTGCTCACACTCTTTCACTCTGTCTTTAACGCGCTTATCGATCTTTTTAATTTCGTCTTCGCTTGCCCAATCGTTCTCTTTGATCTTATCTAAAACCTGAGTGATCGGATCTATTTTTTGATATTCTTTTACTTCGTCTTTCGTTCTGTACTTTTGAGCATCACTCATCGAGTGACCACGGTAACGATAAGTCTTCAAATCTAAGAAGGTAGGACCTCCACCAGAGCGTGCTCTCGAAATGGCTTCGTCCATTGCTTCTGCAACTTTTTCAGGATTCATTGCATCTACAGGACCGCAAGGCATTTCGTAACCTAAACCTAACTTCCAGATATCTTCGTGACTAGCCGTTCTTTTTACAGAAGTTCCCATCGCATAACCGTTATTTTCTACACAGAAAACTACCGGCAACTTCCAGTTCATCGCCATATTGAAAGCTTCGTGAAGTGTACCTTGACGGGCAGCACCATCACCAAAGAAACAAAGGGTTACGTTATCTCTTTTGAAATATTTATCTCCAAAAGCCATTCCTGCACCTAGAGGTATTTGCCCTCCTACGATCCCATGACCTCCAAAGAAATTCTTCTCTTTCGAGAAAATGTGCATTGAACCTCCAAGCCCCATAGAAGTTCCTGTTTTTTTACCGTATAACTCAGCCATTACACGTTTAGGATCTACTCCCATCCCGATTGGCTGAACGTGATTACGATAAGCGGTAATCATTCTATCTTTACCTAGTTCCATCGCATGTAGAGAACCGGCAAGAATAGCTTCTTGACCATTATAAAGGTGTAAGAAACCACGAACTTTTTGTTGAATATATACTTGGGCTAATTTATCTTCAAATTTACGCCAGAAGAGCATTTCTTCGTACCAATTAAGGTAAGTGTCTTTAGTTATTTCTTTCATGAATATCGTATTTATTACGCTCAAAAAAATTGCGAACCACAAAAATAAGATAATAAGTCTTAATGAGAAAACACTTTTAAATTAATTAATGCTGATTTTACAAATAAGAGCCATCAAATGCTAACGGCAAGATATCTAAGAGGGCGTTTACTTTAATCACCTTCCCTATTTCTGCCATAAACATAATTTTTATGGGGTGTTCTTGTTTAAATTCATATTCTGCGATCGCTTGACGGCAAGCTCCGCAGGGTGCTGCCGGAACAATTACCTTTTTGCGTTGTGATTTTACCGTGATCGCTATTGCAAGTATTTTTTCTTTAGGATATAAAGATCCTGCTTGATAGATCGCATTACGCTCTGCACAAAGCCCGGAAGGATATGCTGCATTTTCTTGATTACTTCCTAGCACAATTTCTCCATTTTCTAATAAAACTGCTGCCCCAACCATAAACTGAGAATAAGGCGCATAAGCTTGATCTCGAATTGTGCAAGCTTTATTCATAAGTTGAATGTCTTCTTCGGGCATTTCATCTAATTGATCGTAAACTTGGTAAGAAGTGGTAAATTGCTTTTCTATCATTTTAAATTGTATTGTCTGAACAATATAAAACAAAAAAGCACCGAATTAAAGTTCGATGCTTTTCTTTTTCATATTATTAGCGTTTATTTACCTTTCATTATAGTTTTCACCAAATTTAAATGAAAGACTAAAACGTAAACTTCCTTCTAACGGGTTGTTAACTGCTCTTGCTGTTGAGAATAAGTAAGAAACGTCGATCGTGGTAATATTATAATTAAAACCTGCACCCAAGGTTAAGAATTTTCTAAAACCTTTATCCTGGCTTTCATTGAAATAACCTACACGAAAAGCAAAACTTTCTCTAAACCAATACTCAGCACCTAAAGCCCAAGTGATTTCTTTTAACTCTTCACTCATTCCTCCCGGCGCATCACTCCAAGATGAGAAAATTGCTCCAAAAGAATTTGTGTT
>ENA-ORDG01000523-ORDG01000523.1-marine-metagenome-genome-assembly--contig:-NODE-523-length-17408-cov-2.820322_pt1 | contig 17408 bp, 18 predicted proteins | sample MGYA00248629_ERZ508524 | MGnify/ENA primary metagenome ERZ508524 (study PRJEB26194, sample SAMN05421901) | marine metagenome | isolation source: East of Rio de Janeiro, Brazil, South Atlantic Ocean...
GTAGCCTGCCGTAACGCCATAGACGACCGAATCTGCGTCTGCGGTCACGGTATTGCCGCTCGATTCGACCTCGACGCCTTCATAACCAGCGATGGCCTGAACGTAGAGGCCGCTGGGCGCAGCATTCCCGTCCTGCGCCAGTGCCGGTGTCGCAGCCAGCGCGGCGGCGATGCCGGCCATCGCTGTGCCAATCTTTGCAGTGGTGCTTTTCATCTACGTCCCTTTCGCATGGAAGTATCGCTTGGCCGCACTTGTGAACGAAGATGGTTTCCAGGTGGTTAACCAGTGTCCGCCGCGCGCCGCGCCGATCCCGCCGTTTCGGAACAAGCCACCGGGTTCATGCGCTTTTCAGGTATACCCCCAAGGAGAGAGACACATGGCCCTCAACACCCTCAAAGACGTCTACATCGACCAGCTGCAGGATCTTTACAGCGCCAATCGCCAGTCGATCGAGGCGACCCGCAAGCTGGCCGACAAGGCAACCGACGCCGAGCTGAAATCTGCGCTGAAGGATGGCGTCGACGGCATCGAGCGCGGGATCGAGACCCTGAAGCCGATCATCGAAGGCCACGACGCCAAACCGACCGGCGAATTCTGCAAGGGCATGGAAGGCATCGTCAAGGAAGTCGACGCGCATGTCCTGAACACCGATTTCGGGGACGATGCGGTGCGCGATGCGATGATTATCAGCCAGTACCAGCGGATGACCCACTACGCGATCGCCGGCTACGGCTGTGTGCTCGCGTTCGCCAAGCGGCTCGAACTGGCCGGCGAAGTGACCAAGCTCGCCGAATGTCTCGATCAGACCTACGAAGGCGACCGGCGGATGACCGCCATCGCGGTCAACGACGTCAACAAGGTCGCCGCCTGATCGGGCCGGACCGACATTATCTCGCGGGCGTCCGGCAATCCGGGCGCCCGCTTTGCATCCAGCAACCGAAAGGATCGGCATGAGCGACACCAGGAAAATTCTCATCATCGGCGCATCGCGCGGCATCGGGCTGGGCCTGACCCGCGAATTCGCGGGCCGCGGCTGGCATGTCGTGGCGAGCGAACGCACGCCCAGCGATGGCCTGCGCGACGCGGCGCAGAGCCACGAAAACGCCGTCGAAATCGTCACCGTCGATGTGACCAAGCCCGACACCTACCAGGGGCTGGCGAGCAAGCTGGGCGAAGGATCGCTCGATGCGATCATCGTCAATGCCGGGATCACCGGCGCAAAGCACCAGTCCGCCGAACAGGCGACCGACGAAGAGATCGCGCATGTGATGCAGACCAATGCCTATGGCCCTGCAAGGGTCGGCAAGGCGCTGCTCCCGCTGCTCAAGGACGGCGGCACGCTGGCCTTCATGTCCTCCCTGATGGGCTCGATCGCGGACAGTTCGGGCGGGTACGAGTTCTACCGCGTGAGCAAGGTGTCGCTCAACATGCTCGCCAAGGGCATTTCGGAGCAGCAGGCTAAGGAGCGCAACATCGAAGTCCTCTCGCTCCATCCCGGCTGGGTGCAGACCGATATGGGCGGGCCCAATGCGTCGATCACGGTTGCGGAAAGCTGCACCGGCCTTGCCGACGTGGTCGAGAAGGCGGGTGGGGGCGGCTACCACTTCGTCGACTACACCGGCGAAGCGATAGCCTTCTAGGCCGCTATTCCACGATCCCCGCCGCCGCCAGCACTGCCAGCGTCAGCACGTCGGGCACGTTGGCGGTGACGGGGACGATCTGGACCGGCTTTTCCATGCCCACCAGGATCGGGCCGACCGTGGCGTCGCCGCCCAGCTCGCGCAGCAGCTTGGCCGAAAGGTTGGCCGATTGCAGGCCGGGCATGATCAGCACGTTGGCCGGGCCTGACAGACGGCTGAAGGGATAGAGCTTCATCACCTTCTCGTTCAGCGCCGCATCGGGAGCCATTTCGCCTTCATATTCGAAGCCGGGCTGCATCTCGTCGAGGATGTGTACCGCGTTGCGGATGTTCTCCAGCCACTTGCCCGACGGATTGCCGAAGGTGGAGTAGGAGAGGAAGGCGACGCGCGGTTCATGCCCCATGCGCCGGGCAACCGCTGCGGTCTCGCACGCGATATGGGCGAGATCTTCCGAACTGGGCCGCTCGTTGATCGTGGTATCGGCGAGGAAGGTGGTGTGGTTCTTCCCGATCATCATGTGGATGCCGAAGGAAATCCCGCCCGGCTTGGGGTCGAGCACCCGGCCGATCTCGCGCGCGGTCTGCGCATAGGTGCGCGTCAGGCCGGAAATCAGCGCATCGCCGTGGCCCAGCGCGACCAGCAGCGAGGCGAAGACGTTGCGGTCCTGGTTGACCATCCGGCGCACATCACGCTCGGTATAGCCGCGCCGCTGCAGGCGCTTGTACAGGAACTCGACCATTTCGGGCACATGCTCGCTGTCGGCCGAGTTCTGGATCTCGAAACTGCCGGGGTCGGAGACGCCGAGCATGTGCATCTTGTCCGCGACCGCCTTGGTCCGCCCGACCAGCACCGGGGTGCCGTAGCCGAAGTCGCGGAACTGAATCGCGGCGCGCAGCGCGACGTCCTCTTCCGCCTCGGCGAAGACAACCCGCTTGGGATTGGCCTTCGCCTCCTCGTACACCTGTGTCAGCACCGAGGTGGTGGGGTTGAGGCGCGATTTGAGCGCGAGGCGGTACGCCTCCAGATCCTCGATATGGGCCTGCGCCACGCCCGACTTCATCGCCGCTTCGGCCACTGCGGACGACACCACTTCCATCAGACGCGGGTCGAACGGAGCGGGGATGATGTAGTCGGTGCCGAACTTGTGGCTCTTGCCATAGGCGGCCGCGACTTCCTCCGGCACGCGTTCGCGCGCCAGCGCGGCGATCGCTTCGGCGGCGGCGATCTTCATCTCTTCATTGATAGCGGTCGCCCGCACGTCGAGCGCGCCGCGGAAGATGAACGGGAAGCCGAGCACGTTGTTGACCTGGTTGGGATAGTCCGACCGGCCCGTGGCGATGATCGCATCGGGGCGCACGGCCTTGGCGTCTTCGGGCATGATCTCGGGCACCGGGTTGGCCATCGCGAAGATGATCGGCTGGTCGGCCATCTTCTTGACCCACTCCGGCTTCAGCGCCCCGGCTGCGGACAGGCCGAGGAAGATGTCCGCCCCCTCCAGCGCCTCTTCCAGGCTGCGCGCATCGGTTTCCACCGCGTGGGCGCTTTTCCACTGATCCAGATCGTCGCGTCCCTTGTGGATCGGGCCGGAGCGGTCGCACACGATCACCTGGTCGCTGGGAATGCCGATCGCCTTGATCAGCGCGGTGCAGGCGAGCGCGGAGGCACCCGCCCCGTTGACCACCATCCGGCAGTCCTTGAACTTGCGCCCCGTCAGGTGGCAGGCATTGATCAGCCCCGCCGCCGCGATGATCGCGGTGCCGTGCTGGTCGTCATGCATGATCGGGATGTTCATCCGCTCTCGCAGAGCCTGCTCGATGATGAAGCATTCGGGCGCGGCGATGTCTTCCAGATTGATCCCGCCGAAGGTCGGCTCCATCAGCGCGACCGCCTCGATGAACTTGTCCGGGTCTTCGGTGTCGAGCTCCAGGTCGATCGAATCGACGTCGGCGAAGCGCTTGAACAGCACCGACTTGCCTTCCATCACCGGCTTGGCCGCGAGCGCGCCGAGATTGCCCATGCCCAGGATCGCGGTGCCGTTGGTAATCACCGCGACGAGGTTGGAGCGCGCGGTGTACTTTGCAGCATTCGCCGGATCATCGGCGATCGCCTGAACGGGCACGGCGACGCCGGGCGAATAGGCCAGGCTCAGGTCGCGCTGGGTCGCCATCGGCTTGGACGCGATGATCTCGATCTTACCGGGCCGCCCGCTCTCGTGATAGAGCAGCGCCTCGCGCGTTTCGAAATCGGCGTTGGGTCCGGCGGCGGGCGCGGCCCCGGGTTCGGTGTTGGGTGCCCCGTTGTCGCCGGTGCTCTTTTCGTCAGCCATGTCCGCCCTCGTGCAATGCGTGTTCGGCCCCGCCCTAACCTCGCAAGCCGTAAAGGCATAGGGCCAAAGCCGGTGTTTGCATTCGAATGGCGTCCGACCGGACGAACGAAACGCGACAACCCGATTTTTCCCCAAGACCAAGCATCGGGGCGATGACCGCACGGCGCGGACGCGGTAGGCCACGATCCGATGGCGGCCAGCAAACCCACTCCGATGATGGAACAGTACCACGCGCTCAAGCGCGAGGCGGGCGAGTGTCTGCTGTTCTACCGCATGGGCGACTTTTTCGAGCTGTTCTTCGACGATGCCAAGATCGCCGCCGGCGTGCTCGACATCGCGCTGACCAGCCGGGGCGAAAGCGGCGGGGAGGCGGTGCCGATGTGCGGCGTGCCGGTGCATTCCGCCGACGGCTATCTCGCCCGCCTGATCCGCGCCGGGCACCGGGTCGCGATTGCCGAGCAGGTCGAGACGCCCGACGAAGCCCGCGCACGCGCCAAGGCAGAGGGCAAGCCTTCGTCCAAGGTGCTGGTCGCGAGGCAGATCATCCGCTTCGTGACTGCGGGCACGCTGACCGAGGACACGCTGCTCGAACCGCGCCGCGCGAATCGGCTGGCGGCATTGTGCGAGCTGCGCGGGCGCGTGGGAATCGCGGCGTGCGACATCTCGACCGGGCGGATGGAGCTGGAGGAGTGCGAGGCCGACGGGGTGGCCGCCGCGCTTTCCCGCCTCGGTGCGCGCGAGATTGTTGCGCCGGAGGACTGGCCCGATGCGCCTTACGAGGCCATCGCGCGCCCACCCGGCGACTTTGCGAGCGAGCGCGGGCGCAAGCGGCTGGAAGAGCTGCACGGGGTCGCCACGCTCGACGCGTTCGGCACGTTCTCGCGCGCGATGCTCGCCGCGGCGGGCGGCCTGCTCGCCTATCTCGACCATGCCGGTCGCGGGTCCATGCCCTTCCTGCTGCCGCCGACGGTCAACGAGACCGGCACGGTGATGGCGATCGACGAAGCGAGCCGCACCAGTCTGGAGATCACCGCGACCCAGAATGGCGAGCGTGCGGGCAGCCTGCTGAGCACGGTGGACCGCTGCGTGACCAGCGCGGGCGCGCGCCTGCTCGCCGAAGACCTTTCCGCCCCGCTCGCCCGCCGGGCCGCGATCGAGGCGCGGCTGGCGCTGGTGCGGCTGTTCCACGAGGACCCGATCCTGCGCGGCGACACGCGCGAGGCGCTGCGCGCGATCCCCGACATCGCCCGCGCGCTGGCGCGGCTGGTCGCCGACCGGGGCAGCCCACGCGATCTGGGGCAGGTGCGTGACGGGCTGGCGCAGGCGCGCAGGCTCAACGATGCGCTGACCCGGCTGCGCGATCGCCCGCCGCTGCTCGACGATCTGCTCCCGCAGCTGACCGGCCACGGCGCGCTGGTGGACGAGCTGTCGCGCGCGCTGGTCCCCTCCCCACCGACCGAGCGCGGCAATGGCGGATATATCGCCGCCGGATACGACGCCGCGCTCGACGCGCTGCGCGAGACGAGCGGCAATGCGCGTCGCGCGATCGCAGCAATGGAGGCGCGCTATCGCAGCGAGACGGGGATCTCCGCGCTCAAGATCAAGCATAATGGCGTGCTGGGCTATTTCATCGAGGTGCCCGCGCGCCATGGCGACGCGCTGATGGGACCGGACAGCGGCTTCACCCACCGCCAGACGATGGCCAACGCGGTCCGCTTCAACTCGGTCCATCTGCATGAGGAAGCGAGCCGGATCGCCGAAGCGGGCGGGCATGCGCTGGCTGCGGAAGAAGCCCATTTCGAAGCGCTGGTCGAAACCGTGGTCGCCGCGCGCGAGCGAATCGCGCAGACCGCCGATGCGCTCGCGCGGATCGATGTCGCCGCAGCGCTCGCCGAGCGCGCGGCCGAGGGCGACTGGTGCGCGCCGCAGATCGACGATGCGCCCTGCCTCGAAATCGTCGCCGGGCGGCATCCGGTGGTCGAGGCAGCGCTGGCCAAGGCGGGCGAGCGCTTTGTGCCCAATGATTGCGGGCTCGCAGAGACGGACCGCCTGTGGCTGATCGGCGGGCCGAACATGGGCGGTAAATCGACCTTCCTGCGTGCCAATGCGCTGATCGTGCTGCTGGCGCAGGCGGGCAGCTACGTACCCGCAACATCCGCGCGGATCGGGCTGGTCGACCGCCTGTTCAGCCGCGTCGGCGCGAGCGACAATCTCGCCCGCGGACGCTCCACCTTCATGGTAGAGATGGTCGAGACCGCCGCGATCCTCGCCCGAGCGAGCGAACGCAGCTTCGTGATCCTCGACGAGATCGGGCGCGGCACCTCGACCTATGACGGGCTCGCGCTGGCATGGGCAGTGGCCGAGGCGATTCACGAGAACAACCGCTGCCGCTGCCTGTTCGCGACGCACTACCACGAGCTGGCGCGGCTGGCGGAAAGCTGCGACGCGCTTTCGCTGCATCACGTGCGCGCGCGCGAATGGCAGGGCGATCTGGTGCTGCTGCACGAAGTGGCCGAGGGGCCCGCCGATCGCAGCTACGGCCTCGCGGTGGCCAAGCTGGCCGGCGTGCCGCCCGAGGTGGTCGACCGCGCCAGCGCAGTGCTCGCCAAGCTGGAAAAGGGGCGCGAGGAGACGGGCGGCCTCGCCGCAGGGCTCGGCGATCTGCCACTGTTCTCCGCCGCGATCCAAGCCGAACAGGAAGAGTGCGACAGCCTGCGCGACACGCTGAGCGCGCTGGATGTCGATGCGCTGTCCCCACGCGAGGCGCTCGACATGCTGTACCAGTTGAAGCGCGAGGCGGGCGAAAGCTAACCTTCGCTGGATTTGCCAACCGGCGCAGGGCCGCTAGGTTCTGAACGCATGGCGCAGGACGATCCCCCCGAAGATCCGGACAAGAGCACCCAGTGGGCGGAATTCCGCACGGATCTGGCTGAGGATCGCAACATCATGGCGATGGAGCGGACTTTCGCGGGCTGGATGCGCACCGCCTTTGCCGCGATCGGCATCGGGCTGGGGTTTCGGGCCTTGTTCGGCAGCTGGGACCCCTCATGGATGCCCAAGCTGATTGCCAGCCTGTTCATCCTGGGTGGCGGATGGCTGGCAATTACGGCGGAAAGGCGCGCGTGCAAGACGCTGGAGCGGCTCAGCACACACGAATTCGCGCCGATCCCGACCCCCAATTTCCGCGTAATGGCATATGGGGTCGCGATCGGCGCGATCGTCGTCACGGTCGGTCTGTGGATTTTGGTGGAGGGCTGAAAAGCTCCCCGGCGCGTATCAGGTGCCGTCGCCGCGCAGACCGTCGAGCTTCGCAGGCTTTCCGTACTTGTCGACATTATCGTCGTGGTTCGGCTCGCCCCGATAGGCCGACATGTCGACCGTGTTGCCGCGCTCCATCTGGTTCATGTGGTCGACCACATCCTGCGCGTCCGGCGCGGTCAGCCCGCTGGGCGCATGCTCGCTGTCGGAATTGAGGATCGAGGTCGAAACACCCTGCGCCTGATCGGCGACGGTCTGCGCCTGGTCATAGGCACCGACCTGCTCCGAATTCTCGTTCTCCGGCGCAAGATCGTCGGTCTGGCGACGCTCGCCGTCAAAGTCGGAAGGCAGGGTTTTCTTGTTGTTGTCGGCCATGAGGAATCTCCTTTCCTCATGAACGGGCGGAGGGTTTGAGCGGTTCCTCGCGGATTCATGGTCGCGGTATCAGCCCTCGCCCCTGCCCGGCCGACCCATCGATGGCATCCTGTGGGTTGGCCGGGCGGGGGTGAGGGCTGGTACCGTAAAAATCAGCGCGTCGGCACGGGCGCATCGCCCGTATAGTCGTAGAAGCCACGGCCCGTCTTGCGACCCAGCCACCCGGCTTCGACATATTTCACCAGCAGCGGTGCCGGGCGATACTTGGTGTCGCCGGTCGTGTCGTGCAGCACGCGGATGATGTCGAGGCAGGTGTCGAGCCCCACGAAGTCCGCCAGCTGCAGCGGGCCCATCGGGTGATTGAGGCCTAGGCGGCACCCCAGATCGATATCCTCGATGCTGGCGGTCGACTGGCCGAGCACGAAGATCGCCTCGTTGATCATCGGCAGCAGGATGCGGTTGACGACGAAGCCCGGCTCGTCCTGGCTCAGCACCACTTCCTTGCCCAGCAGGTGGGCGAATTCAATCGTCCGGTCGGTCACGTCCTTGTTGGTCGCGAGGCCGGGGATCACTTCGATCAGGCCCATCACCGGCACCGGATTGAAGAAGTGCAGGCCGATGAAGCGGCCCGGATCGGGCGACCAGTTGGCCATCCGCGTGATCGGGATCGAGCTGGTGTTGCTGGCGAGTATCGCGCCCTCGCCCAGCACCTTGCCCGCGTTCTCGAAAATGCCCTGCTTGATCGCTTCCTTCTCGGTCGCGGCTTCGATGATCAGGTCGGCCTCGGCCATCGGCGCAAGATCGCCGGTGGGGGTAATGCGGGCGAGCGTGGCTTCGGCCTCGGCCACTTCCATCTTGCCCTTGCCGACCAGCTTGCCGAGCGCGCGCTCGATGCCCTTGTGCGATTCTTCCGCGATGGCGAGATCGCGGTCGCTGAGGAATACTTTGAGCCCGTGCTGGGCGATGGTCTGCGCGATGCCCGAACCCATTTGGCCCGCACCGATGACACCGATGGTCTGCATGAAATTGTCCGTCCTTCGCAACTGCAGCAATGGCGGCTGGCTAGCGATCAAGCCGCCCGCTGGCTAGCGATTTGCGCCGGGAGTCCAGGTGATATCGGCCTTGCCGTGGTCATTCGCGGTACGGCCTAGCACAAACAGCAGGTCCGAGAGGCGGTTGATATAATGCAGCGCCGCCGGGTTGACCGGCTCCAGCTCCGCCAGCGCGGTCATCGCGCGTTCCGCCTTGCGCACGCTTGCCCGCGCGACATGCAGGCGAGCCGCCGCCTCGCTGCCGCCGGGAAGGATGAAGCTGGTCAGCGGTTCGAGGGTTTCGTTGGCCGTATCGATCGCGCGCTCGATCCATTCGACCTGCCCGTCCACGATCCGCAGGACCATTTCGCCCGGCTCGAATCCTTCGCCGTCGAGCGCGCCCTTGGGCGTGGCGAGATCGGCGCCCAGATCGAACAGGTCGTTCTGCACCCGGCGAAGATCCGCAACTCCATCATGCCCGGCGTCCAGCACGCAGATCGCGAGGCCGAGCGCGCTGTTCGCCTCGTCGACCGCGCCGATCGCTTCCATCCGCACGGCATGTTTGGGGCTGCGCGAGCCATCGACGAGGCCCGTCGTGCCGTCGTCGCCGGTGCGGGTGTAGATCTTGTTGAGCTTGACCATGGGGGCGCGGTGGCCCGCTTACTGCGAGACTGCAAGCAGGATGGCGACCACCAGAATCGCCAGACCCTGATACTTGATCCGGTCGAACATGGCCTTGTTCTGCATTAGCTGCATCTCGCTCACCGTCTCGCTGGTGTTGTTTTCCAGATCGACCTTGGTGGTCTTAAGGAACGCGACAATCCCGCGGATCAGCGACACGACGACCATGATCGCGAGGAAGATGATGGCAATGACGAGAAGTGTTTGCATGGGCTAGATATGGGGCTTTCCCAGCGAAATGCCAATCGGCCATTCTCCGCGCCTCAGCCGCGCCGCCCACGCGCGCCCGTCTTCGCCCGCATTGCGAAGGTCCGCGAGGGCGGGTGAGCCGCGGCGCTTGGCGAGTTTGCGCCCCTCCTGGTCGAGCAGTAGCGGGTGGTGGTGCCAGCGCGGCACCGGCAGGCCGAGCAGCGCCTGCAGCACGCGGTGCACCGGAGTCGCGTGGAACAGGTCGAGTCCGCGGGTGACCAGCGTGACGCCATCCGCCGCATCGTCCACCGTCACCGCGAGGTGGTAGCTCGCGGGCAGATCCTTGCGCCGCAGCACCGGATCGCCCAGCCCGGCCGGATCGACCGCCTGCTCGCCCGCGATGTCGTCATGCCAAGAGAGCAGGCCGGTGATCGCCAGCGCCTTGCTCAGGTCCATGCGCAGCGCGGCGGGCGCATCGGGCCGCACCTCGCGGTGCCTGCAAGTGCCGGGATAGATCGGCCCCTCCGGCCCCGTCTCGCTCGCCGCAGCCGCGATTTCGGCGCGGGTGCAGGTGCACGGATAGAGCACGCCGAGCGCATCGAGCTCGTCCAGCGCCTCCTCGTAGCGCGCCAGCCGCGTGCCCTGTGCAGGAACTTCGTCCCACTCCAGCCCCAGCCAGGCGAGATCCTTGCGGAACTCCTCTGCCAGTTCGGGGCGGCTGCGCGGTCCGTCGATATCCTCGATCCTCAGCAGGAAGCGCCCGCCGGCCGCGCGCGCCAGATCGTGCGCGACGATGGCCGAATAGGCATGGCCCCAGTGCAGGGGGCCGTTGGGGCTGGGGGCGAAGCGGGTGACCGTCATGGCTTGACGTCTTTAGCGGGCATCGCGGCCAAGTCGTCAAAAAGGACTGTGGAAACCATCTTTGTAACAGGCTTGACGCTTTTGCGAGCAAATGGTCCTTTCATCGCATCAGGGAGGACACAAGCAAGTGTTCAAAGCCGATCTGATCGACCGCGCGGCCACGTTCCGCAGCGTAGATGAAGACCCGACGAGGAATTTGTCGGCATGCCCGACTCTTGTTCTCAACGCGGACTACACCCCGCTGTCCTATTACCCGCTCTCGATCTGGCCGTGGCAGACCGCGATCAAGGCGATCTTCCTTGAGCGGGTCGATGTGGTCGCGAGCTACGACCGGCAGGTGCATTCGCCCTCGCTCGATATGAAGCTGCCCAGCGTCATCGCGCTCAGGCAATATGTGAAGCCGTCCGAATTCCCCGCCTTCACCCGCTTCAACCTGTTCCTGCGCGACCGCTTCATCTGCCAGTATTGCGGCAGCCCCAGCCATCTGACCTTCGATCACGTCGTCCCGCGCCGCCTGGGCGGGAAGACCACGTGGGAGAACATCTCCACCGCCTGCGCGCCGTGCAACATGAAGAAGGGCGGGCGCACGCCGAGGCAAGCGGGCATGAAGCTGATGGTCGAGCCGATCAGGCCTACCAACTGGCAGCTGCAGCAGCACGGCAAGAGCTTCCCGCCCAACTACCTCCACGAAACCTGGCGCGACTGGCTCTACTGGGACATCGAGCTGGAGGAGTGAGAGGGCCGCTGCGTCCGCTTCCAATCCGCCGATTCTTGCGGGTGGCAACCGATCCCATTACCCTTCCTCCCAACAGGAGGTAATCGTGACACAACACCCCATCCTTGTTGCTACCGATTTCAAACCCCGTTCGGACCGCGCCGTGGATCGCGCCGTCCAGCTTGCCCGGGAAACCGGACGCGAACTGGTGGTCGTCCACGCGGTCGAAGACCCGGACGTCATCCGGGTCGGGCCTTCGCTCGAGGAACGGGTGGCCTCGGTGATGCCGGAGAATGTGGGCGATTATCGCTGCCTGTTTCCCGAGGGATCGGCGCCCGCCGCCATCGCGCAGGCGGTGGAGGACGAGGATCCCTTCTGCCTCGTCATCGGCGTCGCGCGCTACAATTCGGTCGGCGACTTCTTGCTCGGCACAGCGGTCGATATGCTGCTGCGCCGCTCGCCCTATCCGGTGCTGGTCGCCAAGGAACGGCCGCGCGCAGCTTACGAGCATATCGTCATCGGGACCGACCTGTCCGATGCCTCGAAACGCGGCGTGGAGGCGGTCGTCCGCATGTTCCCGCAGGCGCAGCTGCACCTCGTCCACGCATTCCACGTCCCCTATGAGGCGTGGCAGAACGCCGAATATGTGCGCAATGAACTGGCAGCCGCGGCGCAGGAACAGTGCGACTGCTTCACCGAGCAGCTGGATATTTCGCAGGCATGCCGTGAGCAAATGACCATGGAGCAGGTCGAAGGATTGCCGCTCACCGCCATCAACAGGACGATTCGCAAATACGACGCGCATTTGTGCGCGCTGACCTCGCATGGATATGGCGGTTTGCGTCAGGCGCTGATCGGTAGCACGGTCAGCGATCTGCTGAAGACCCTCACCGTCGATACGCTGGTCATCCATCCGGAGCATGAGAGCGCGGCCTGAAGGGCACATGCCCCGCCCGGCTGGTGCCGCCGGGCGGGGATAGAGTGGCCTCGCCCTACAAGCGCACCATCCGCATCCCGCGTTCGCCGTAGCGATCGCCCTGAGCAGCGCCGGGAGGGACCGCTGCCGACAGTTCCGCCAGGTCGGCGTCCGACAGTTCGAGATCGGCGGCGGCCACCGAGTCGCTCATCGTGGCGATGCGCTTCACGCCGGGAATCGGCACGATGTGGTCGCCCTGCGCGATCAGCCAGGCGAGCGCGACCTGAGCCACGCTGGCCCCGTTGCGATCGGCGATGGTGCGGATCGTATCGACGATCGCGAGATTGGCGTCGAAGTTCTCCTCCGACCAGCGCGGGTCCTGCCGCCGCCAGTCGTTCTCGCCCAGATCGTCGCGGCTGCGGAAATTGCCGGTCAGGAACCCGCGGCCGAGCGGACTGTAGGGCACGAAGCCGATGCCGAGTTCCTCGCAGGCGGGCAGGATGCCGTCCTCCACGCCCCGCTCCCACAGCGAGTATTCGCTCTGCAGCGCGGTGATCGGATGGGTCGCGTGCGCGCGGCGCAGCGTTTGCTCGCCCGCCTCGGACAGGGCGAGGTGGCGGATTTTCCCCTCCGCCTTCAGGTCCGCCATCGTGCCGACGACATCCTCGATCGGCACGCTCGGGTCGACGCGGTGCTGGTAGAACAGGTCGATCGTGTCGATCCCCAGCCGCTTGAGCGATGCCTCGCAGGCGCGGCGGATATTGGCCGGGCTGCTGTCCGCACCGGTGATCTGGTCGCCTTCGAAGCGAAAGCCGAACTTGGTCGCGATGACGAGGTTGTCGCGCTTGCCGCGAATCGCGCGGCCGACCAGTTCCTCGTTCTGGAACGGCCCGTAGATTTCGGCGGTGTCGAAGAAGGTGACGCCGAGGTCGATCGCGCGGTGGATCGTCTCGATCGCGTCGTCGGCATTGGCCTCGCCGTAAACGATGTTGCCGCCCGCAACCATCGGCATGCAACCGATCCCGATGGCGGATACTTCGAGGCCCTGGCCCAGCGTGCGGTACTTCATCGGTGTTCTCCTCAGGTGACGGCGGCTCTGGTCGAATATTCGTCGCGTTCCCATTCGCCGGTCTCCAGCACCTCCGCGAGATGGCGTGCTGCCTCGGCAATGTCCGCAAACCGAAGATAGGCCGGCGCGAAGCCGAGGCGCAGGATATCGGGATCGCGAAAATCGCCGATCACGCCGCGCGCGATCAGCGCCTGCGACAGCGCGTAGGCGTTTTCGTGGCGGAAGCTCAGCTGGCTGCCGCGCTGCGCGGGCTCGCGCGGGCTGACGAGGTCGAGGTCGAGGCCGGCCACGCACTCGCGGAAGAACTCGCTCAGCGCGCGCGATTTGGCGACCAGCGCCTCCATTCCGATCTCGGCGATCAGCTCGACGCCCGACTCCAGCGCGGCCATCGCCAGCACCGGCGGGGTGCCCGCGAGCAGGCGTTTGACGCCCTCGGCCGGCTCGTACTCGTCGGAGAAGGCGAAGGGCTGCGCGTGGCCGAACCAGCCGGTCAGCGGCTGCGAGAAATCGCCATGGTGCCGCTCGGCAACGAAGGCGTAGGCGGGCGCGCCAGGGCCACCGTTGAGATATTTGTAGCCGCAGCCCACCGCGAGGTCGGCATTCGCGCCGTTCAGGTCCACCGGCACCGCGCCGCCCGAGTGCGACAGGTCCCACAGCACGATCGCGCCGACATCGTGCGCGGCCTTGGTCAGCCGCTCCATGTCGAACATTTCGCCGGTCTTGTAGTGGACGTGCGTCAGCAGCAGCAGCGCGACGCTTTCATCCAGCGCCTCGATCATCTCATCGCGGCCCGCCAGCCGCTGTTCGACCTGAGGCTGGCCCTGGATCATGTAGAGGTCGGTCGGGAAATTGCCCGGCTCGCTCAGCACCACATTGCGGCCTGGGTTCAGCGAGAGCGCCGCGCCGATCAGCTTGGCGAGGTTCACCGAAACCGAATCGCACGCGATCACCTCGTGGGGTTTCGCGCCCACCAGCGGCGAAATCTTTGCGCCCACGCGCTGGGGCATCGCGATCCAGTCGCCTCCGCCGCCGGGCAGCTCGTTCCACGAGCGGATCAGGCCTTCGCCCCACTCGGCATCGATCACCCGGTGCAAGCGTTCGCGACTCGCCTTGGGCAGAGGTCCGAGCGAGTTGCCATCGAGGTAGATCACCCCCTCGGGCAGATCGAACCGATGGCGGAAATGCGCGATGGCGTCGGCTGCGTCGAGGTCGCGTGCACGTTGCATCATGTCACTCATCGGGCAGCTCCCGCAAAATCGCGCGGCACAGGCCCGCGTCGCCGCCGCCGACCTTCAGCGGCAGAGCGATCAGTTCGTACAGGCCGGCAGGCACGTCATCGAGCACCAGCCCTTCGAGGATGCGCATGTCGTGTTTCAGAACCGCGAGATGCGCGTCCATCGTCTTGCTCTCCTGCGGGTCGACCGATGGCGCGTCGGTCCCAATCAGGACCACGCCGTGCGCGGCGAGCCATTCGATCGCCTCGGCCCCGATCGGCAGCCAGTCGCTGCGCCATCGCCCATGCGGAAAAGCGTCCCAGGTGCGGAACAGCACGCGGTTGGCATATTCAAGATCGGGCAGGTCGCCGATGTCGATCTCCCCTTCGACACCGCGCGCATCGACCACGATGCAGGTGCCAAGATAAGGATCGAGGCTCATGCTCGCGGCGTCCGCGCCATCCGCCGCATAGTGCAGCGGCGCATCGGCGTGCGTGCCCGAATGCGTGCTCATGGTCATTCGGCCGACATTGACCGGCGAGCCTTCGTCCATCCGCCACGTCCGCTCGAACGCGAAGTCGGTATCGCCCGGCCACACGGGCAGGCCCCCTTGCTGATTGGAGGGGCGCAGGGTCTGGCTGATGTCCCAGATCTTCACAGAACTGTCCTCACGGACAGCAGCTCGGGGAAGAACACTTCCTTCAGCACGCCTTCGAGATAGCCGACGCCCGAGGTGCCGCCGGTGCCTTTCTTGAACCCGATGATCCGCTCGACCGTCTTGAGGTGCCCGAAGCGCCAGCGCTGGAAATGGTACTCCAGATCGACCAGCTTTTCCGCCAGCTCGTACAGGTCCCAGTGGTCGTGCGGGTTCTGGTAGATCGTCACCCATGCCGCCTCGACCGCGTCGGATTTCTCCCAGCGTTCCTCGCGATCGCGGTTCAGCACATCGTCGGGAATATCGAAGCCGCGCTTGGCGAGCAGCCGCACGGTCTCTTCGTAGAGGCTGGGCTTGGCCAGCTCCGCACGCAGTTTCGCAGCCACTTCGGGCACCGCCTCGTGCATGGTCACCATGTTCGGTTTTCGCCCGCCGAGGATGAATTCCATCAGGCGGTATTGCGCGGACTGGAAGCCGCTGGAGGTGCCCAGATGCGGGCGGACCAGCGAATAGTCGTGCGGGGTCATCGTGCTCAGCACGTTCCAGCTCTGGATCAGCTGCTCCTGCGCGCGCGCCACGCGGGCGAGCATCTTGAACGCGGGGCGCAAGCGGTCCTCCCGAATCGCCTCGCGCGCGGCCTCCAGCTCGTGCAGGCACAGCTTGAGCCACAGCTCGCTCGCCTGATGGACGATGATGAACAGGAGCTCGTCCTGCGCATCGGAGCGCGGATGCTGCGCGGCGAGAATCCGGTCGAGATCGAGATAGGAGGCGTAAGTGACGCCGTCATTGTCGGTCGTGTCTGGCATTCACCCGCCCTAGCGGCTTGCACGCGCGGCGCAAAACCCGCTCAACGATCGACCACCGTTACGTGCGGGTGATGCTTGGACAGGTAGTTCTTCACGATCTTGAGATTGCGCGAGTTGGAACGGAAGGCGAAGTCGGCCACGTCGCCCACCAGCGGGACGAAGCCGATCACCCCGTCGACCGCGACGTTCCCGATCATCCGCGACATGTGCCACTTGGACATGCCGAGATTGCGGGCCTCCCACACGATGTAGGCGCCCATCGCGACACCGAAAATGTCGCCCACCACCGGGATCAGGCCGACGATCGCGTCCATCCCGACATCGTAGTTGATCCCCGGGATGGTCATGCTGCGTTCGGTCAGCTGTTCCATCATCTGGATCCGCCGATAGACCGATGCAGGGTCTTTTCCGGCAGGCATCTCGATGCCCATCAGGTTGATCGTCTGCGTCTCACCCATTGGAAATGTCCCCGTTCTACCAGGCCTCTACCCCTGCCAACGCATAAATGGGGTGTCTGGACCACGAGTTCTCGGAAAAACCTTCCAGCCCGCTGCGGACCAGCGACCAGCGGACCGGCGCGCCCAGCGGAATATATACCTCGCGCGCGATCAGCGCACCCTCCGCCTCGGCCAGCAGCGTCGCGGAGCCCTCGCCCGGCTCGGGCCGCAGCGACTGCGTCACCAGCTCGTCCGCTTCGGGCGAGCAGGGGCCGCGCAGCAGCTCGCAATTGAACTGGTTGAGGAACCAGCGTGCGCTGGGATAGCGCGCCACCCGGTCGATCATCACCAGATCCGCCCCTTGCGGAAACTGGACCCGGCGAAGCTCCACCCCGATCGTCGCCAGGTCGAGCGAGAGCGCGCGCACCAGCACATCGCTGCCCGGCCCCTCGGGCACCCACAGGCGGACGCGCGGTGCCTGCCCGGTGCGGCGCTGCCAGTCGACCACCTGCTGGCGCGCGCGATCGCGCCGCTGATCGATCGAGAGCGACGCCCAGCGTTCTCCGGGCGAAACAGGATTGCCCGGCAGGCCGACGGGGACGATCCGGGTCGAGGGCTGCCATCCGCCCAGACTGAACCCCTCGGCCAGTGCCGCGCGGTCGATCGCCATGGACAGCGCCTCGCGATTCTCGACCTCCGCGAAAAAGCCCTGTTCGTTGCTCACCAGCATCCCGAACAGGCCCAGCGCGGGGTCCAGCCGGATGGTCCCGCGCGACAGCGGGCCGGTATCGGCCAGCGGGAGGGTGAAGACCGTCCCGTCGAGCAGCGCCGCCGCCTTGCCCTGACTGAATGCCTCGTTTGCCTGCACGCCGGGCAGCGCCCGCAGGCGGACGGTCTTGCCCAGTTCGTCAGGCTCGCGCTCGGGCAGGCCGATCGATTCGGGCGGGGTCGGACGCAGGATCGCGAGGTCGCCTTCACGCTCCAGCCGCATCGGCGCGATCGATTCGCCGTCATGCATGATCGCCAGTTCGGGCTGAGCGAGCAGTTGCAGGAATTCGGGCATCGGCCCGGTCAGGCGAATCTCGATCACCCGCGCGGTCATCGCGCGCACATCGTCGATCTTTCGCAGGTCGAGGCCGAGCGAGGTGCCGCGCAGCTGGCGGATCGTCGCCAGCAGGCTGGCGCGAGCGTCCTCTGCGGTCAGTGGCTCGCCATATCCTTAGCGCAGCTGGCGC
>ENA-ORDG01000524-ORDG01000524.1-marine-metagenome-genome-assembly--contig:-NODE-524-length-17380-cov-4.598798_pt1 | contig 17380 bp, 17 predicted proteins | sample MGYA00248629_ERZ508524 | MGnify/ENA primary metagenome ERZ508524 (study PRJEB26194, sample SAMN05421901) | marine metagenome | isolation source: East of Rio de Janeiro, Brazil, South Atlantic Ocean...
GGTAACCTTCATTCCCGATTCGTACTGTTGAAGCATCGCTATTATTTGTGCTTCGGTAAATCTGCTTTTCTTCATAACTTAAAAATAGTTGATTTTTAAACTGTATGAAAAACAGGGAAGCCTCCAAACGCATCTGAGCTGTAAGATTTATATTTAGGTGTGTAATATTCTTTGTCTTCGGTGAAACCATGTTTAATTTTCATACTAAATAAATCTTTAAATTTTTTATCAGGTCCAATTTCGGCTTTAGTTTTAATTTTAATTACTCCATTTACACCTCTTATACCTCTTATACCGTATTCTGATCCAATTTTATTAATTTCTATACTTTCGACATCTGAAGTTTTTAGAAACCTAATTAAACTTAAGTCACTAATAATAACATCATCTAGAGTGACTATAGGAATAGGTTTAGCTTCAAAAGAGTTTGGCCCTCTTAAAGAATACAGCTCTAGATTAGAACCAGTAGTACGTACTTGAAAACCTCTAGTTTCAATAAGCATGTAGATATACATGAATTGTCTTGATAATTGTTCGTTAATCTTGGTTGTATTTTCATGTGTAGAAAGTGCATTCGGAGCTTTTAGTTTATTTTTTAAAACAACAGTGTCTAGAATATTAGTTTTATCGGTGAAATCTGATATAATAACATCACTAAAAAGTGAAAAGTTCTTATTTAATGAAGTTTTATGATAGTCAGATAATTGAACATTTTTTTTATTTGGAAGGATAGTTAGATACGTAGGTACATACACTAGCTTTTCATTTTTTAATTGACCAACGTGTATTTTTGAATCTTCAACTAAATAAACTTCATTTAAACTAAAGTTTTTATCTTTATTTGGCTCTAAAATTTCAAATAAGTTAGTTTGATTAGAAGTTAATACAATTTTATTTTGTTTGAGATTTTTTTTATTGACTTTTCCGTTTATTCGAAAGCCTTTTTCAGATTTATAAATAATACTATCAGATCTTTTGCTAAAAATATTTTTCCAATCATATTTGCTCCAACCTTGAGTTATTAATAGTAAATCTAAATCGTATAATTTTTTAACTTCATTGTTTCTCTTAAAGTAGTAGTTAGCATTCTCTACTGGAGACTCTATATAAGGCTTTAATAAAAACGAAGAGAGAATATTATTTTTAGGGTTGTAAGATTCTGTTTTTGAAGGGAAAACAGAAATGCTTAAGTTCTGTTCTTTTTCAAATTTATTTTTAATTTCAATTTGAATTGAGTCTCCGTAGTTTTTTACAATTTTAGGTTTTGACGATAATCTTTTTATTCCTTTTGTATTGTAAAACATTCTTTCTAAAATAGGTTCGAACCTCTCGTTTAGAACTGTTAAAGTATTAACTCCTTTAAATAAGTCGTTCTTTTTTAATACAATGTTTTTAATGGAGTAATTAATGCTGAAATTTTCTTCAAATGTTTGAAATTTACCATTTTGGTGAATTATAAAATAAAATGGCTTTTCTTTTATATCTGAAATAGATTTTTTATTTGTTTGAAATGCAATAAATAAATTATCTGGATGGTAGTTGTTTACAATTACATTAACTCCATTCTCTTCTATTTTTGGAAGTGCTTGTTTTATTACTTTGCCAGTAGATGTATTTAGTGAAACGTGATATTTTTTATTAGTATTTGGAGTAAATGTAAAATGTGATATCCCGAGATGATTAGATTTAAAAGTAGTGATTGTTTTATTATTATCATCTAAAAGAACACCTTTAGAAAAATATTCACCATCACCCAAATTGTTTATTAGTTTTATACCAATATGGTTTTTGGTATTCGCTAATATATGTCCACCTTCAGGTAAAACTTGAAGATCAAATTCTTTCTCTATTTTAAAAGAATTAATTTCGTTATTGAAAATTTCAAAAGTTTGCGAAAACGCAAGATCTTCTTTGAAATTATTCATATAATTTGTAAATGCTTTAATAAGATACCTCCCAGAGGGTAAATTTTCTAAGTTTAGGTAACCTTTCCCAAAACCATTGTTAATGTAAAAGGTTTTATATTGTATTTGTTCTCCATTATTATTAAATAAAGTTACATTTAAGTTGGTTGTTAAGCTATTGGGTAGATTAGTTCTTAGATCATATACATAGGCTGAAAACCAAATATCCTCATTAGGTATTAGTTTTGTTTTACTTAAATGTAAATGAACATATTCACGATTTAGTTGAAAGTATTCAGAATATGTTTTTTGAAATTGTTCTAAAGAAGAAATTTGAGCATAAACTGACTGAAAGTTTATGCTCAATAAAAATAATACGGTAAGAATTTTTTTCATTATAACTCCGGACTATTCGTCACAGCACTGCGGTCTATTTTCTTTACTAAACCTTGTAAAACTTTACCAGGACCAACTTCTGTAAAAGAAGTGGCGCCATCTTTAATCATATTTTGCACACTTTGGGTCCATTTTACAGGAGCTGTCAATTGGAAAATTAAATTTTCTTTAATCTCTTCCGGATTGGTAACCGCAAAAGTGCTTACGTTTTGATATACCGGGCAAATTGGAGTGTTAAATGTTGTTTCTTCGATAGCTTTTGCTAATTCTTCACGAGCAGGTTCCATTAACGGAGAGTGAAATGCACCACCAACCGGTAACACTAGAGCTCTTTTTGCCCCTTTTTCTTTTAAGGCTTCGCAAGCAGCCTCAATCGCTTTTACTTCACCAGAAATAACCAATTGTCCCGGGCAGTTGTAATTTGCAGCTACAACAACACCGTCAATTTCTGCACAAACCGCTTCAACTAATTCATCTTCTAAACCTAAAACAGCAGCCATCGTCGATGGTTGTAATTCGCAAGCTTTTTGCATTGCCTCTGCACGTTTAGATACTAATCTTAAAGCGTCTTCAAATTCTAAAGTTTTATTGGCTACTAAGGCAGAAAATTCACCTAAAGAATGTCCTGCAACCATTTCTGGCTTGGCATCTTCACCTAATACGTGATTTAAAATCACAGAATGTAAAAATACAGCCGGTTGTGTAACATTGGTTTGTTTTAATTGTTCAGCAGTACCTTCAAACATAATATCGGTAATGTTGAATCCTAAAACCTGATTGGCTTTTTCGAACATTTTTTGGGCTTCCGGAAAGTTCTCATATAAACTTAATCCCATTCCGGTAAATTGAGCTCCTTGTCCGGGAAAAACGTATGCTTTCATAATCTTTTTAATTTTCTTTGGGCAAATGTACTATAAAAAAGACCTAATAGGAAACATCTTCACTATTAGGTCTTCTTGGCAATAAACAGGATCTTTTATACTTTTATACGGTTAGTTTACCTTTTTCTCCTACATCTTCTTTATTTCCGGTAACGGCACCAACGGTCATTTTAAATAAGCTGACTAATTTATTGGTTTTCGTATCCCAATAATAAGCTTCTTTCGGAGTGAATTTTAAAGCAGTTAAATTAGGATCGTCTTTGCCATCGAACCAATTATCGGAAACCGATGAATATAATTCTTCTAGAATAGATTGTTCTACCACAATTTCAGCTTCACCAAAAACACTTAAAAACTTTTTAGACGAAGGCTCACTATAAAGTAATTGCACTTCTTTGTTTTTAATAATATTTTTATTGTGGTCGCTATCGCCGGGACTTAAAAACCAAATGTCACCGTGCATATCGATTTTTTTTTGTGTCATGGGTACAGCTTGTAGCGGACTTTCGCCTAGAGCCGTCACCATCATCGAGGTTTCGATCTCTTCGGTTAGTTCTTTAATCTTTTTCTTTGCTTCTTCGTTATACTTGTTTTGGGTACTCATAATTTTTTCTTTTAAAATTACAAGTTATTCAGTTGAACACGAGTCAATAAACTATTAAAAATCGAGCGAATGCTGTTAATAAGTGTGAAAATGATTTAGCTGAATTTTCTCAGAATATTTTCTACGGAAGCTAAATAACCACGACCAAACAAGTTTAAATGAACTAAAAGGTAGTAAAGTTGCCAAAGCGGAATGCGTTCTTTCCATTGATTTTCTAACGGAAATGTTTCTTCATAATTCTGAAAAACTTCCGCAGGGAAACCACCAAATAATTGCATCATCGCCAAATCCATTTCTCGTGGTGCAAAGCACGTGGCCGGGTCGATCAAAGCCGGGTTACCAAGTTCATCGACTAAATAATTGCCATTCCAAAGATCGCCGTGAACTAGACTTGGTTGTTCTTTCGGAATCAATTCAGCAATATTTTGATAAAATCGATTTAAATTTTGAAAACTGAATCCGTTTTTGGATGCTAATTGAAATTGAGGTTTCAATCTTTTTTCAATATAAAATTCAGCAGCATTCGTAATTGTAGAAATATTATATTGTGGTAAACTTCCAATATAATTTTCTTCTTCTAAACCAAAGGTGGATTGAGAAACTTGATGTTGTTTGGCTAAACCTTCAGCAAAATTCAGCCAAAAATTTTCTTTTTTAGATGAAGTAGGTAAATATTCTAAAAGTAAATAAGCTTCCTTTTGAATAGCACCGTAACCAAAAACTTCAGGAATTCGTAAAGCATTTGCAGCTTTCAACTTTTGTAAACCCAACGCTTCTTTTTCGAACATCTCAGGGAATTGATCGGCTTTATTTAATTTAATGACCAATTGATTTTCAGGAGTCGTTAAAAGATACGTTTCGTTAATATCTCCGCCGGATAGTGTTGAAGCATTTTGAAGCTGAAAACCTTCTTTTTCTGCAATTTGATGAAGTACTTCCGGTAAAATAAATTTTATTTTTTGCGTTCGTAAGTAAGGTAAGTAAAAGCGTATTTGTGCTTTTCATCTTTATCATGAAATTCTTCGTTCACCAATTTCCAATCGTTCAGGTCTAATTCCGGGAAATAAGCATCAGCTTCAAACTCGCCGTGTACGCGCGTAAGTTCAATTTTATCGGCATAAGGTAAACTAAGTTTATAAATCTCTCCGCCGCCAATAATAAAAGGTTGCTCATCTTCACGAGCAAAAGCCAACGCATCTTTTAAATTATGAGTAACAATACAATTTTGATCGTCATAATCTTGCTGATGTGTAATTACCACGTGCGTTCGATTAGGTAAAGGTTTAAGGAAGGACTCAAAAGTTTTTCTTCCCATAATAATATGATGACCGGTCGTTAATTTCTTAAAACGTTTAAAGTCGTCCGGTAAATGCCAAACCAGATCATTGTCTTTGCCAAGTGCGTTATTTTCTGCCGCAGCAGCAATAATTGTAAGCATAATTATGCGTTTAGTGAGGTGTTTTTGTTAGAATTGGGTAGCGGATGTTCTCTTTCTACGCGCTGTTGTAGTTCTGCAATTTTCTTTTTTTGTTTTTCAACTAAGCGTTCCATTTGTTTGTTTTCCCATTCTTTTCCCATTAGTTTATTCACGAAAAATACATTGATCGCGTGAATTAAAAAGAAGAAGAACCATAGCAGAATTGCCCAAGCAAACCAGTCGGTTCCAAAAAGTTTAAACTCTTTGCCAAAATCGAGCACTACATTTAGAATGATGAATAAAATTGAACCTGCAATAAAAATCACAAAATGAGTGGTTAAGCGTTTTTTCTGCTTTATTCTACGCTGTGCATTCTCAAAAAGTTCGCGTTGTTCGATATCTATTTTGCCCGATTTTCTTTCTGCTGAAGCCATATTATTGTAACTTAGTTGTACGCCAAATTAAAGATTTTTAGCCAAAATTTTTTTCAGCTTATGAAGAATTTAAGAAATGAGTTCCCCATGATCGGGCAATATACTTATTTAAACACTGCCGCCACCGGTTTACTTTCTGAAACTGTTTTTGATTACCGTCAAGATCAAAACCTCGATATGCTTACGCAAGCCAGTATTTTTAGAGATAAAAAATCTAATTTATATGCAGAAGTGCGTGAAGCCTTAGCGCAATTTTATAAAGCTGAAGCCAATAAAGTAGCGTTGATGCCGAGTTTTTCATTTGGTTTTAATGCTTTTTTAGAAGGCTCGCCGGCAACAGCAAAAGTATTATTGTTAGAAGGCGATTATCCTTCTATCAATTTGCCGGTAGAAGCGCGAGATTTTGAAGTTTGTTATGCTGAAATTGATGAGAATTTAGAAATGAATGTAAGCGCAGCAGTAAAAGAACATCGACCCGATGTATTTGTGTTTAGTATGGTGCAATACGTTAGCGGAATCAAAATTGATCTAGATTTTCTCAAACAGCTGAAAAAAGAAAATCCTAATTTATTAATTGTTGGCGACGGGACTCAGTTTTGCGGAACCGAAGTTTTTAACTTTCAGGAATCTGGTCTAGACGTTTTGGGAACCAGTGCTTATAAATGGCTGAATGCTGGTTTCGGGAATGCTTTTTTCTTGTTTAAAGAAGAAGTTGCAGAACGAGTTTACCCGAAAGCGGTTGGTTTTGGCTCTAATATTGGAAAATATAAGCAAGAAGAAAATACGCTCATCGGTAAGTTTGAACCCGGGCATTTAGACACCTCCAATATCGGGAGTATAAAAGCGGCTTTACAATTACAAGAAAAAATAGGTGTTGAAGAAATTGAAAAACAAGTAAAAAATCTAAAAACCTTAGCGAAAGCTGAATTTGAAAAACTCCATTTATTAGAAGAAAAAGTTGCTCAACGAAAAGAACATTCTTCACTCTTCAATATTAAAGGAACTACTGAATTATTTAATTTTTTAAATAATAGAGGAGTAGTTTGCTCGCAACGCGGCGATGGTATTCGCGTAAGTTTTCATTATTATAACACTGAACAAGATCTGGAGCAATTACTTGATTTAATAAAGAATTTTGAAGGTTGAAGTTAAAATGGATTTAGACTGATAAATAATTTTGATTTAGCTTGATGAGATGCTGAGTCAAGCTCAGCATGACGAAAACATTATAATTCAATAATGAAAAATATTTGAAAAGTATAAATCCTTCAAGGTCACAAAGACCTTGAAGGATTAGAATTATAAATGTCTTTTTTGATAAGAAATCTACTTCTTCTCGAAAATATAATTCTTGTAAAAACATTCTTCGTCGCAAAAGAATTCTGTCATTTTAAGACCGGCTTGGTTGGCGAGCCATTCTACCACATCGTCATCGTATTTTTGTGAGATTTCAGTATGTATGGTTTCCCATTGTTTAAAGTTTAATTCGAGTTTAAGTGCATTAATGTTCACTTTTTGCTCTTCTAAACTTACTAAAAAGCTTTTCGCGGTTCCGGTTTCAGGATCATAAGTTTCCCAATGTTTAAAGTTTTCAACCTTAAAATTTGCGTCTAATTCATTATTAATACGCTCCAATAAATTTTTATTAAAAGCTTCAGTAACGCCGGTTGGGTCATTATATGCATCTAAAATTGTTTGCGGATTTTTCTTTTGATCAAAACCCATAAACAACATATCACCGGCATTCATCGCTTTTTGAATATTCATTAAAAAGTCGATGGCTTTATCATGGGGCAAATTACCAATGTTAGAACCTAACACCATCATCACTTTTTTGCGAGTATTGTATTTGGCAAGATCTTCTAATACATTAAAATAAGTACCTTGTAAAGTTTCTACTTGTACTTCCGGTATTTCTTCAGCTAAAGAAGCTTCTAAACTATCTAAAATATTCTGACTTATATCGATGGGTAAATACTTAAAGTCGATGTTGTTTTCGGTTAAGTATTTTAAAAGAATTTTGGTTTTTTTTCCGTCGCCGGCGCCTAATTCAATTAAATCGAAACCTTTTTCAGCTTTAAAATAATCGCTCAACGCAGCTTTATGTTTTTCTAAAATATCGAACTCGCAATTGGTTAAATAGTATTCCGGCAAATTCATAATATCTTGAAAAAGTTTATCTCCTTTTTTATCGTAAATGTATTTAGAAGATAAGTATTTTGGGAAAGCGGTTAAGCCTTCCTGTACTTCTAAAGCAAATTCAGAAGTGGGTTTTATTTCGGTCTGTTTGTTCATAAATGTTATTATTTGGCTAACCGTATTCCGGTAAATTGCCATCTTAAATTTGGGTGAAAGAAATTGCGATATGTACAACGCGTATGTTTAGGTGAAGTGGCTACAGAACCACCGCGAAGTACTTTCTGGTTCACCATAAATTTGCCATTGTATTCTCCCAAAGCACCTTCGGGTTTTTTATAATTTGGGTAAGGAGAGTAGGCACTTTCTGTCCACTCCCAACGTTGTCCCCAATCAAATTTTTCTTGAGCGATTTCCCATTCTGCTTCGGTAGGCAAACGCATATCTTTCCATTGAGCAAAGGCAAAAGCCTCGTAGTAAGAAATGTGAGCAAGCGGCGCATCTGGATCTAAAAGTTTTAAACCGCTTAATGTGTATTGATACCAAGAACCGTCGATAAGATGCCAGTATTGCGGCGCTCTAATTTCTTCAGAAGAAATCCAATCCCAAGCTTCAGCATGCCACAAAAGTACATCTTGATAGCCGCCGGCATTCATAAATTCTAAATACTCTGCGTTGGTGACTAATTTATTCGAGATGAAAAATTCGTTCACATAAACTTTATGTCTGCCTTTTTCATTGTCATAACAAAACTCGCCATCTTCCGGTTTTCCTATTTCGTAAACACCTTTTTCAATACTTAGCCATTGGTGCGAATGTTTTTCTATTCTATTTTCATCAAAACTTTTTAAATAAGCAGGAAGCAGCGGATTATTACCTAAAATATATTTAATATCGGTTAATAATAATTCTTGATGTTGCTTTTCGTGATGAATCCCAATTTCTAGAACTTCTTCCAGCTCTTGAGAGATTTCATTTTTATTTAAAAATTCAACTAAAGCTTCCGTAACGTATTTTCGATATTCGTAAATTCTATTTACGGTAGGTCGCGATAAATTGCCACGATTTGTACGTACTACTTTTTCACCAACACTCTCGTAATAACTGTTGAATACATAAGCAAACTGCTCATCAAAAATCTGATAGTTCTCTTGATGTTTTTTTAAAATGAATTCTTCAAAAAACCATGTAGTATGTCCTAAATGCCATTTGGGTGGCGAGACAAACTCTACCGGTTGCACCACAAAATCTTCGGTTTCTAAAGGTTCGCAGATTTGCTCGGTAAGCTTTCGGGTTTCTAAAAAGAGTTCTAAATTGGCAGTAGTCGTAATCATAAGCGTAGCGTTTATTGCGCTTATCTCAAATTTACGATTTTTTAAATGCGAACTTCTTTAAGCTTTGTTAAAGCGAAAGTTAAAAACCGCCAATAGAAATTTGAAGGTGAAATTTCAGCATAAAATAAAGCCTGAAAAAATCAGGCTTTATTTTTTAGATGACCGTTCGTTTAGAAGTTAAACGGAACGGTATATTTAATAGCTCTCGGTTTACCATTTAACGAGCCGGGTTTCATTTTTGGGATGGCCATAATGTTGCGTTTAGCTTCTTCTTGCAACGATGCTCGACCTCCTTTAACTTGAGTGATCTCGATGTTTCCTTCTTTATTAACCACAAAACTCACCAATACTTTAGAACCTTTATCTTCTGAAGTATAATCTTTTGGGAATTTAAAATTCTGCTGAATGTGTTTTGCGAGCATCTGGTTAAAGCAATTAGAAGTTGAAGCTGACTCTTCACAACCCGGCCAAACCGGCGGAACTTCTTTTGAAGAAACTGAATTTCCTTTTACTTCTTGGGCTTGTGTAACGCTAACTGCGCAAATAAAACTAAGTAGTAATACAATCTTTTTCATCATTAAATTTTTACTGAAAATAACTAAAAAAATCTTCACATCTCATAAAACGACGTGAAGATTTTAATTAAAAAGTTTAAAAGTATAACTTAATCTAAATGGCTACCGCTGCTTTAATATGCGGATGCGGGTCGTAACCTTCTAGCGTGAAATCTTCAAATTTAAAACTGAAAATATCTTTTACCTCCGGGTTTATTTTCATTTGAGGTAAAGCTTTTGGTTCTCGCGATAACTGTAGTTTTACCTGTTCAAAATGATTGTTATAAATATGTACATCGCCAAACGTATGTATAAAATCTCCTGCTTCGTAACCACAAACTTGCGCCATCATCATCGTAAGCAATGCATAAGAAGCAATGTTGAAAGGAACACCTAAAAACACATCGGCGCTACGTTGGTAAAGCTGGCAAGAAAGTTTACCATCGGCTACATAAAACTGAAAAAAAGCGTGGCAAGGTGGCAAAGCAGCTTTACCATTCGCAACATTTTCACTAAAACTAACCGAAGTGTTTGGCATCACGCTAGGATTCCACGCAGAAACTAACATTCTACGGCTGTTTGGGTTTTTCTTAAGCGTTTCGATCATCTCTTTAATCTGGTCGATCTCTTCACTATTCCAGTTTCGCCATTGGTGGCCGTACACCGGACCAAGATCTCCATTCTCATCGGCCCATTCATTCCAAATTCTTACGCCGTTATCTTGCAGGTATTTCACGTTTGTATCGCCATTTAAAAACCAAAGCAATTCATAAATAATAGATTTTAAATGTAGTTTTTTCGTAGTCACCATCGGGAAACCTTCACTTAGATCGAAACGCATCTGGTAGCCAAAAACACTACGAGTTCCCGTTCCTGTGCGATCTCCTTTATCGGTTCCGTTTTCTAAAACGTGTTGAAGTAAGTCGTGATATTGCTGCATAATCTTTTTTTGGGCGTTCGGGCGGGCTCTCGTGAGTCGCTTTTTTCAATTTCAAAAAAAATTAAAAAAGAGCTCCAACAAATCACTCCATCCCTAACGCAATAAAATCGATATAAAACTAAAAAATAGCAAGCATAAGTAAGGGGTTCGTTCACTTCAATTTTTAAAAAAGTTATGCACATTCAAAAATTTTAATTCAGATATGACTTTTGTCATAATTCACACGGGAGTTGCGAGGTATTTTTGTCTTGTAAACTTTAAAAAACCTCAGAATATGAAATCATTAATCGCAATTGCACTCGGTTTAGTTATGCAGATAGCCACCGCACAAGAATTTAAAGTGCAACCCGAAAGCTCTAAGCTAAGTGTAACCGGAACTTCAACTTTGCACGATTGGGAATGTGTGGTAGAAACTTTTAAAGGAAGCATTTCTGCAACCATCAAAAATAACAAAATCGTAAGCATCGAAAGCTTCAACTTTCAGTTTCAGGTAGACGACTTAAAAAGTGGAAAATCTGCGATGGATAAAAAAACCTACGAAGCTTTAAGAGAAAAGAAAAATCCGACAATCACTTATAAAGGTACCGCGGTAGTAATCAACGATCATTCTGCCACTTTTTCTGGAACGATGATCATTGGTGGAACAAAACGCGAGTTTAAAACCAAAGTAAAAATAAGCTACACCAATGGTAAGATTATGCTTTCTGGAGAGAAAGACTTCAAACTAACCGATTTTAATATCGAACCGCCAACTGCAGTTTTCGGTACTATAAAAACCGGTGATGAAGTAGTTATACATTATAATATTCAACTTAAGAACTAACAATAACAATTTTAAATAAATTAAAAATGAGAACACTAGGCAAACTTTTAGTAATGGTATTTGCAGTCTGTATGGCTGGACAAGTACAAGCTCAACAAATTAACTTTGATCGTAATTTAGATAACTTTAGATATCCAGATAAGCGTGGTGTAAATGTTTTCGAAGCGCCAAAAGACACGCTTTCGACCTTTGATGGTGTCGATGTGCGCGTAGGAGGTTCTTTTGCTTTGCAATACCAAGCAATTGAAAACGAAAATGCCGGTTTAGCAGGTTACGAACTTAAAGAAGCAGGAAGCAACTTTAATTTAGCTACCGCTAATATGGATTTAGACGTGGCACTTTATGATGGAGTAAGAATGCACTTACGTACCTATTTGTCTTCACGTAACCACAAGAACCCTTATGTAAAAGGCGGATATTTTCAAGTAGATAAATTAGATTTTATTAAAGAAGGATTTTTGGAAGACTTGATGCAGTATACCACCATTCGAATAGGACATATGGAAAATAACTATGGTGATGCACACTTTAGAAGATCTGATAATGCACAAGCCATCTACAATCCATTTGTAGGGAACTTAATTATGGATGCTTTCACTACAGAAGTTGGTGCAGAAGTTTATTACCGAAGAAGTGGATTTATAGGAATGCTAGGATTTACCAACGGAAAACTTAATCAGGATGTATTAGAAAATGATGAGGGAAAAACTGGGGGAGCTTCATTTTTAGCTAAACTGGGTTACGATAAACAATTGAATGATGATTTACGTGTAAGATTGACAGGATCTTTATATAACACCGGTTACGTACCAAACTCTTATTTGTACAGTGGAGATAGAGCAGGAGCTCGTTACTATGACTTAATGCAAGATGCAACAGCTACTAGCGACGACTTTAGAGCTACTCGTTACAACCCTAATTTATCAAATAGTATCACTGCGGTAATGATTAACCCATTTGTGAAATATGGCGGCTTAGAATTCTTCGGAACCGTAGAAATGGCTCAAGGTAAAGCTTCTGCTGAAGAAGATGATAGAACTGCTATGCAATATGCCGGAGAATTAATTTACAGATTTGGTGCAGATGAGAATATTTATGTAGGTGGAAGATATAACTTAGTAGATGCTGAAGATATTTCTGGGGAAGATGTAACTATCGATAGATTCCAAATAGCCGCAGGATGGTTTATGACAAGAAATATTCTATTGAAAGCAGAATATGTAGTGCAAAACTATAATGATTTTGGAGCAACAAGCATATTAAACGAAGGAAAATTTGATGGAGCGATGGTTGAAGCCGTGATCTCATTTTAATTAATTATCTTTCAACCAAAACTCCAAGAAAACAGTACGGAAAAACACTTCCGTGCTGTTTTCGGTTTAAAAATAAAGCGCTATGATAAAGTTAATCGTAAAGTTGGTGTTCTTTTTGGTGATGGCTCAAGCATACGCACAAAGCGGGACAGTAAGAATAGAAGTACGAACCAATGTGAATAAATTTACCTGTTCTTGTGATGAAGAGAGTTTTGTTTGTAAAGAATTTGATGCTAACCAAAAAGTGTTAAAGCTCCCCGTCGCTAGCTTTTCTTGCCCTAAGCGAATGATTGAAAAAGATTTAGTTGAATTGTTCGAGGCTGAAAAATATCCGTATATCTCGATTGAGATTTTAGATTATAAAGAATACCACGGAAGTATTTCCGCAGAAATTAAGATCACCATTAAAAAAGTTTCGAAAGTTTACGAGCTTCAACTCGGTGAAACTTATGATAGTGAAGGTTTTTATATCACCGGAAGCCAATTGCTCGATCTTACCGATTATCACATCGAGCCGCCGGTAAAAGCTCTAGGTTTAGTAAAGGTGAAACCTGTTGTCGCGATCGAATTTCGAATCCCGGAAGAGTTTGTGACCACGCGTAAGTAATTTGTTAATACTTTACAATTTATTCGATTTTATGAAGTTATAATTAATGAAATTTTAATCATTAAAAACTAACTCTCATGAAAAAATGCATTCTTTTCACGTTGTTCATCTTTTTTTCACTCTACCTTTCAGCTCAGGAAAGCGAAACTTCTAATTTTAGTGTTGCCGGGCGTTTTGGTTTAGGAAATTCAAATATCAATACGCAAAACTATAAAAACCTAGCGGGTTCAGCTGGTTCATTTCAGCTTGATGTTAATTACGATCTTCCTATTGAAAATAATGTTTTTTCATATTTACGTTTTGGATTAGGTTTTCAATTGAACAGTAGTAATGCGAATTTGTTTTTCGGTTCTTCGCAAGCAAGTTTGATTGCTGAAACATTTCGGGTTCCTGTTTATTTAAACGGAGTTATTCGATTAGGAAGAGATGAAGCTAGCCTTTTGAGTGATACTAAATTAGTCGCAGGATTTGGCGGATTTTTAAATCACGTGTACAAGTACGAAGTGACAGATGTTGAAAACAGTGCAGATATAGAAAAACCTGATACAGGTTTTGGAGTTATTTTTAATCTAGGTTTAGAGCAAGATGTTTCTGAGCATTTTGCTGCCTTTGTAACGTTAGATTATAGTTTGATGGGAGATGAAAATAAGGTTGATGAAGTAAACATCAATACGACCACTTTTAATTTAGGAGTTCGTTATCGTCTATAACAGAAATAAAAAAGGCCTTTCGATTTTGAAAAGCCTTTTTTTATACTATGATTTTGAATATTATCCGATAATCATTCCGGCGATCGTAGCTGAAAGTAACGAAGCTAACGTACCTCCAATAACAGCTTTAATACCAAATTCAGATAAATTTTTACGTTGTCCCGGTGCTAATGAACCGATACCACCTAATTGAATCCCAATTGAAGCAAAGTTGGCAAAACCACAAAGCATATACGTTGCCATAATGATCGATTTTTCATAAGTTAAGCTTAATGCTGTCGCAGGATTTTTTAATTCAGCTAGTTGTATGTAACCTACAAATTCACTGGCTGCTAACTTAATACCCAATAGTTGTCCCATCAGCATCATATCTTCTTCAGCAACACCAATAAGCCACATGAGCGGAGCGAATATTGTTCCTAAAACCGCTTCAATAGAAAAAGATTGATACGGAGTATGTTCAGCTAAATAAGTATTTAAAGTGGTAATTTCTCCCACTTTTCCGAAGCCATAATTAATCATTGCGATCAAAGCCACAAAAACGAGAAGCATTGCACCAACGTTAGCCGCTAGTTTTAAACCTTCAGTCGTTCCGATGGCGATCGCATCTAATACATTGGATCCGATTTTTTCTGAAGAAACCTCTACATCGGTATTCACTTTTTCTTGTTGCGGATATAGCATTTTTGAAATTACAATGGCTCCCGGTGCCGCCATAACCGATGCAGCTAATAAGTGTTTAGCGAATTCTAATCTTGCTACCGGATCGTCGCCACCTAAAAAGCCGATGTATGCCGCTAAAACTCCGCCGGCAACCGTCGCCATACCACCGATCATTACTAATAAAATTTCAGAACGCGTCATACGCTCTAAATAAGCTTTGATCATTAACGGTGCTTCGGTTTGGCCTAAGAAAATGTTTCCGGCAACGTTCAAACTTTCTGCTCCCGAGATGCCTAAAAGTTTAGTAAGAACAAATGCAAAACCTCTTACGACAACCTGAATAATTCCGTAGTAAAAAAGAATCGATGTTAAGGCTGAAAAGAAAATAATCGTTGGTAATACCTGAAATAAGAAAATGTAGCCAAAGCTAGATGTGTCCATTAATCCGCCTAATAAAAATTCACTCCCGGCAGCGGTAAATTCAAGGATTTTTACGAATATACTTCCTACAAATTCAAATACGCTTTTTACCCAATCTACTTTTAAAACTCCGTAGGCTAATAAAAGCTGAAGCCCTAAACCAATACCAACGGTTTTCCAATTAATGGCTTTACGATTACTGCTAGATAAAAATGCGATAATTAGTAACGTGAACATCCCTAAAACACCTCGCCAAAAACTGGTAAAGGTAAAACCTTGACTTTTTATAATTTGCTTTTCAGGAGTTTGAGCGTCTTCGCTAGGAGGTAATTTTAAACTTAATTTACTGCCATTTTGAGCTAAAGTAAGCGTAGAGTCGGTTAGTTTTTCAACTTTAAAACGCTGAATACTATCTTGTGGCGTGTCGTAAAAAAACACCAAATTGTTATTCTGAAGAATATAAGAACCCGATAATTGCTCTCTCTTTTTTCTGAACCACGAAAAATTTCCTTTTTCTAAAAGCAGACTTTCATAATTTTTAGTCGCCTCTGTATTAGAATTTAGTGGAGTTGTAATTTTCCATTTTTGCTCGATCTCTTGAGCTTGAGCAAACGGAATAATTGCTAAAAAAGCAAGTAGGGTAAACAAGTTTTTCATGGCTTGTTTATTTACGTTTAGAAATTTCATCTCTTAATTGAGCAGCTTTTTCGTAATCTTCATTTTTAACCGCTTCATCTAACTCTTCTTCAAGTTGTTTAAGCGATTTTTTAGTTGAAGGATTACTCGTTTCGGTTTCTTCTGAAGCGTCTTTAAGAACATCTTCAATAATTAATTCTGTTCGTTTAATTTCTTCAGCTTCTTCTTTTGAAGTAGAAGATTCTGTTTCAGAATTTTTTAGGTAGATCCCTGCTTTGTCTAAAATATTTTGATAAGTAAAAATTGGAGCGTTAAAACGTAGTGCTAAAGCAATAGCATCGCTTGTTCTTGCGTCTATAATTTCTTCAATTTTATCTCTTTCACAGATAAGACTCGAATAGAAAACACCATCGACCAATTTGTGAATAATCACTTGTTTAACGATGATCGAAAACCTTTCTGAAAAACTTTTGAATAGATCGTGGGTAAGCGGGCGCGGTGGTCTTATATCTTTTTCTAAAGCAATCGCAATAGATTGTGCTTCGAATGCTCCTATAACGATAGGTAATTGTTTTTCGCCGTCGACTTCACTTAAAAGAAGTGCATAAGCTCCATTTTGGGTTTGACTATAAGAAATTCCTTTGATGGTTAAACGCACTAAACTCATACTACAAATTAATCAAAATAGATAAAATAAAAAAGCGACCTAAATAAGAGCTTTTCATATTTAGGTCGCCCTAATTTTCAGGGGCACAATTTATAAAAAAATTATGCGTTATTCGCTTTAAATTCTTTTAATTTTTCGTTGAGCTGCGGAACCACTTCAAAAGCATCTCCAACAATACCATAATCTGCTGCTTTAAAGAAAGGAGCTTCAGGATCGTTATTGATCACGACTTTATATTTAGAAGCATTAATTCCTGCTAAATGCTGAATAGCTCCAGAAATACCTACCGCAATGTATAAATTTGCAGCTACAGGTTTACCGGTTTGCCCAACGTGCTCGCTGTGTGGTCTCCAACCCATATCACTCACCGGCTTAGAACAGGCAGTTGCCGCACCTAAAGTTTCAGCAAGGTTTTCGATCATATCCCAATTTTCAGGTCCTTTTAAACCACGACCTCCAGAAACTACGATCTCTGCATCTGCAATAGTTACTTTATCGGTAGCTTTATCTACAGATTCTACATTTACAGAAAAATCGCTAGCATCTAAACTTGGAGAAAAGTCTTCTACAGCGGCAGAAGTTTCATTTTCTTTTACTCCGTAAGCGTTTTTAGCCACACCTACGATTTTTACATCACTACTAATCGTTGTAAAATTGAAAGCTTTATTGGTGAACGCATTTCTTTTTACTGTAAATGGTGAAGTGTTTTCTGGTAATGCTACTACATTTGATGCATAACCGGCTTCTAAATTTACGGCAATAATTGGCGCTACATACTTATCGTTAGCGGTTTGCCCAAGCACAACAACTTTTGCATCTTCATTTTTTGCAGCTTGAGCGATCACATCTGCATAAGCATCTGCATTAAATTTAGAAAGCTGATCGTTATTGACTTGTAAAACTTTACTTACTCCGTAAGTGCCTAAAACTTCATTGTTTTC
>ENA-ORDG01000526-ORDG01000526.1-marine-metagenome-genome-assembly--contig:-NODE-526-length-17357-cov-4.986516_pt1 | contig 17357 bp, 17 predicted proteins | sample MGYA00248629_ERZ508524 | MGnify/ENA primary metagenome ERZ508524 (study PRJEB26194, sample SAMN05421901) | marine metagenome | isolation source: East of Rio de Janeiro, Brazil, South Atlantic Ocean...
TAAGCTAAGGTTTTGCCATCTTCAGAAAAACTCATTCCACCTAAAGAGGTAGTGCCATCTTCGCTAAATTTATTAGGGTCTAAAAATACTTCAGCAGTAGAAGGGTCTTCACCGGTTTTATAGCGATAAATCACGTATTGATTTTGTAAACCGTTGTTTTTACTAAAATAGGTATAATCGCCTTCTTTGTAAGGAGCGCTCACTTTTTCGTAATTCCAAAGTTTTGAGAGTCGCTCTTTTAGCGAATCACGATAGGGAATTTGGTTGAGGTAATCGAAAGTAACTTTATTTTCGGCTTTTACCCAAGCTTCTGTTTCTTCACTTCGGTCGTCTTCTAACCAACGATACGGGTCTTTTACTTCGGTGCCAAAATAATTGGTTACAGTATCTACTTTTTTGGTTTCAGGATAGTTCAAGGCAATCTCTTTTTGAGTGTTTTCTTTTTTTTCTTTTGTTGAATCGTTACACGCGACTAGCGCTAATGCAATTAATGGAACTATGATTTTTTTCATCGCTATATGATTTCTTGATTCTTTTCAAATTTAAGTAAAATTGAGGACTCTAAAATGAGTAGACTTATAAAAGAAAACCCTACTGTGAAGTAGGGTTTTCTTTTTTTGAAAGAGTTTTTCAACTTATTCTGTAATATGAAAATGGCTTCCTTCAGAATGTGTGTGACCTTCGGTATCGATTACCGTAATGGTGATGTGATACTCACCGGCTGTAGCATTTGCAGGAACATCGATATGTTCTACAAATTCTGCTGAATTACCGCTATACGTCGTAAAATCGTTACTGTAGGTCCAATCTTCTTCATCACCTTCTGGAGTTAAATCGTGTCCGTGAAGGTTTACAGAAATGGTTTGAATACCGTGTTCTGCATTTACAGAAGCTTCTACGTGAAATTCACTACCTTTAGCGGCATCTTCTGCGTGAATATCGGTAATGGTGATCCCGTGTTCTTCACCGCTATGATCTTCACCTACAATAATTTCAACATAAGCTTCAGTTTGATTACCTGCTTGATCAAGTGCGATAATCCCTAAATGATAAGGTCCTTCAGCAGCATTTTCTGGTACTTCTAAGTGCTCATGGATGTTATAAGTGGTTTGACCAGGCTCTAATTCTTGTGTCTGGTTTAACGACCAAGGGATGGTTTGTTCTACACCAAATGGTCTATCGTGTGTGTGACCGTCAAAATCGTTATGTACTTCAATTTTATATGAAGCCAACTCAACATCGTCTTCTAAATCTACATCTAAATGAAATTCACCTCCTGCGTCTGCTGTTTCATCTGTAGTAGGCTCGTGAATAGTAACTACCGGCGCTTGATTATCTAAACCGTCGCTAGAATCGTCGTCGCTACAAGAGGTTAATCCTAAAGCTGCTGTGATGGTAAATAGGTAAAATATGTTTTTATTAAAAATTTTCATTGTTATTATTTTTGTTGAATGATGTTATTTGTTTTAAAAAGTTTACGAAAGTTGAACATCATTCGGTGGTCCTCGTAAATAGTAAAAAGGCGAAACAGTTTTAATGCGGCTAATCGCTATAAAAGAGAAATATTTAGTTTGGGGTATGTCATTTAATTCATAGTTAGTTTCAGCATTTAAAATGAGCCAGTTATTTTTCCATAGATGAAAAATGCTACACTCGTGGCTTTTTAAACTCGTAAGTTTCAATTCTTGAACATAGCTTTCTTGCGCAGAAAAATCGTTGATAAGGTATTCGTGATCTATCGCCAAAAAGTGAAATGACAAATAGAACTGGGAAGCCGTAAAAACCGCTAATAGAAAATAGGTGATATGTTGCTGAAATTTTTTCAATTAAAACGGAACTTGTAGTGTTAATTGAATATTTCTTGCCAATTCTGGTATTTCTAACCTTCTGTAAAAACTTGTGTGTTTAAAGTATTTTTTATTGAAGAGATTAGAAACCTGTAAATGAACAGTGCTTTGTTTATTGAATAAGCTGAAGCCTTTTTTTACCCCTAAACCAAATAATGCATAACCGGGAGTCACGAGTTCTCCTTGCGCAATACGATCTTGCTCCATCGTCATTCTTGTGTTGGCATAAACTTCTGTGTTTTGAAAAATCGTATTTTGATTGTTGAAGGAATATCCAACTTCTGCATACAAATTATTAGCCGGTGTAAAAGGTAACGGGTAATTTCTAGAGCTGTCTGAAGTTAATTGCTGGTTGTATAAATATTCTGCAACCACCTGTGTATTTAACTGCTCGAAAAATGTTTTCTGAAGACTTACTTCAACACCGCTCAATACAGCTTGCAATTGACTGTAGCGATACAATTGCCCGGAATGCGGCAGCAAAGAAAAAGTTCTGGTAGGTTGAAGAAATATATAATTATCGAAATAATAAATATAAGGGTTTACGCTTGCCATAAAATCGCTGGTTTCGTACGTAATTTCAACATCACCTACATAACCCTTTTCAGGATCTAGATCTGGATCTCCCTGTTCGTGTCTAAATGAACCGTGATGAATTCCGTTCGCTCCAAGTTCAATTGGCGTTGGTAATCTAAAGTTGGTTCCGATATTGGCATTTAACGTGAATTTATTCCAAGTGAATAAACCTCCCAACATTGCATTAAAATTTCCGAAGTTTCGAGATAATTGCGGACTTCTTTGCGCATACTCATTAGCGGTTGCTTCACTCTCGCCATTTTGTAATAAATAATCGTATAAATAATTATCGTAAAAATCATTCATATCGATTTTACCATAATCATAACGTAGCCCTAAACTCCACAACGTAGAATTCGAGATCTTATATTCGTGGGTTAGAAAGGCGGCATAGTTTTGCGCTTCGTATTCCGGTAATAAAAAATTAAAACCTTTAATGTTATTGTCTTGGTATTTAGCTTCAACACCTAAATTTGTGGTGTGCTCATTAGAAAATTTCTGTTCCCATTTTACTTTTGCGTCGTAAGTGGTTAAATCGAAATTCAATTCTAAATTAGGATCAACTTCGGGAGGTTCTTGATTGCCGTAATGCGTATGAAATAAACTCCACTCTTGGTGATGATTGTTTTGATAACCTAAATTCACCGTTAGTTTGGCATCGTCATTAATAAAAAAATGGTTGTTGTTAATCAATTTAAAATGATTAACACGTTGGTAGGGATAACCAACGTTTCTGCGGTCGCCATCGGGTTGCACGCGTTCAATAGAAGGAATACCGTGTGCACCCGGGAAAAAACCAGATTTTTGATAAACATTACTTAGGCTTACAGAACTTCTAAAATTCTCTCCCAAATATCCTGCTTGCACATACCAATCTACTTCTTTACCGGCGGTATTTTTTAATTCTTCATCATAAATAGGAATGTTGAAGTTGAGGTAATTGATCGTATCTGCAGGAAGTTTATAATCGGCGTACGATAGACCGGTAGCTCTAGCTTTGGCAAAAAATTTATCAGATTTATAATTGATGTTAAAAGAACCACCTAAAGTTTGATTAACCGATTTTGCGATCGTTAAAACTTTACCAGAAATACCTTCTTCTACAGGAGCTTGATCGTTATCGATTTTTAAAACACCACCAATCGCATCGCTACCATATTCTATAGCGGCAACCCCTTTAATTACTTCTAATTTTTCTACAGAAAGCGCATCGAGTTCTAAGCCGTGATCGGCGCCCCATTGTTGGCCGGCTTGGTTAATTCCGTTTTCACTTACCACAACACGGTTCAAACCTAAACCCCGAATAATAGGTTTAGAGATACCGGCACCAACTTCCATCGCATTTACGCCCGGTAGCTTTTCTAAACTCGTAGAAAGCGATCCTGTATATTCTTGTTCGATAAAATCTTTAGTAACTACTTCTCGGTTCAAAACCGTGGTTTCAACCGTGTTTCCTTGGAGTAATACTTGTTCAAGTTCTTTCCAATGATGTTCAAGTTTTATTTCTTCTTTCGTGTCGTCTTCAATGAAAACCGGATAAATTAAATCTTGACATTCGGGATGGGTGATTTTTAATTCAATTTTTCCTTCGCATAAATGATTGATGCTGAATTTTCCGTAGAAATCTGAATAGACTTCTACATCGCTACCAATCACATTAATTACGGCATCAACTAAAGGTTCGCCGTTATGCTCGTCGGTTAAGGTTCCTGAAAATGTATACTCACAATTTTGTGCTTGTAGCGAAAAACTTGCCACCAAACTTAAGATGAGCACTGATAAAACAGTTTTCATTTCTAATAGAATTTTAAAATGGGGTTGATCTCTATTTTTCTTCAGAATTTATCCTGAAAAAATAGAATTATTGAATGCTGAAATATTCTTTGAATTGAAATCTAATTATCTGAAAATTAGAAGTTATTGAAAGATGTTATTTCAACAGAATCATCAAACAAGTAATAACTCAATTGAGTTTGATTCAATTCAGCTAAAAAAATAGGAAAGCTTAAATAGCCGGAGGAGGTTTATTGAAAATAAGACAGAAAGGAATTTTTTCTGTCACTACAGAGGTGTAATTATTAACAACTAATATGGGTTCTTGAAGTATAATTTCTTCAACCTCAAAAGTTGTTTCTGCAGAAATTAATGGTGTGTTATTATCGGTTCCTGCTAAATGGCACCACACACAATCTTGTGCATCATCGGCATCATCTGTATGCGTAATACCGTGTAACCCCGCTACTTTTATAAGCATAAAAGCGGCAAGAAAAAACCAAGACAGGTTGTGTTTTACACGATTAGATAATACCATAATGGCTGCAAAATTAAAAAAGAAAACCTCAACCTAGTGTTAAAATTCTTAAAACTTGGTTGAGGTAACTTCTAATATCTAAGCAAAACCAAGAGTTTCTTGGTTTGAAAAGCTTAGCTTTAAGCTTCTTGCTTTACTAAATATTCTGCAATTTGTACAGCATTTGTTGCAGCACCTTTTCTTAAGTTATCGGCAACGATCCACATATTTAAAGCACGTGGGTGCGAGTGATCTTTACGAATTCTTCCTATAAAAACATCGTTTTTTCCTTCAGCATAAATTGGCATCGGGTAGGTGTTTACATCTGGATTGTCTTGTAAAGTAATACCCGGAAAATCTTTTAAAACCGCTTTTACTTCATCGACTTCAAAATCTTTTTCAAATTCGATATTTACCGATTCACTATGACCGCCAACTACCGGAATTCTAACCGCAGTTGCAGAAACCAATACGGCATCATCGTTTAAAATCTTCTTGGTTTCGTGCGTTAGTTTCATTTCTTCTTTGGTGTAATCGTTCTCTAAAAACACATCGCAATGTGGGATTGCATTTTTGTGAATTGGATAAGGGTAAGCCATTTCACCTTTTTCACCCTTGTATTCATTTTCTAATTGTTGTACCGCTTTTACACCCGTACCGGTGATCGATTGGTAGGTAGAAACAATTACTCTTTTTATACCAAATTTATCGTGAAGTGGCTTTAGGGCTAACACTAATTGAATGGTCGAGCAGTTTGGGTTTGCAATAATTTTATCTTCTTCGGTTAAACTATCGGCATTAATTTCTGGAACTACCAATTTTTTGGTAGGATCCATTCGCCAAGCAGAAGAGTTATCGATCACGGTAGTCCCTGCTTCTGCAAATTTAGGAGCCCATTCTAAAGAAGTGTCTCCTCCGGCAGAAAACAAAGCGATCTCAGGTTTTCGTTTTACTGCTGTTTCTAAGTTAACTACTTCGAACTTTTTTCCGTTAAATTCAATTTCTTTACCAACAGATCTTTCTGAGGCAACAGGAATTAATTCGGTTACAGGAAAATTTCTTTCTGCTAAAACGTTTAGCATCACTTGGCCAACCATACCGGTGGCACCAACAACAGCTACTTTCATTTTGTACTGAGATCTAAAATTAAATTAATATGAACGGCCTTTTTGACCGGCTGCAAAGATAGTAGAGATTTTTGAATTTGAATATCGATTACTTACAGAAAATAAAGCATTTACTTGCTAAAAAATGCTAATGATAAGCAAAAAAAGACCCTGCCTTTAGAGCAGGGTTTAAGTTTAAAAAAATGAATAGTGTAGCGGTTACTACGAATCTTTATGTGTTTTGTTTTTTTAGCTCGTCTCTAATTTCTGTCAATAATTCTTCTTGTGTTGGTCCTTTTGGAGCAGCAACTGGTTTTGGGTCTTCTTTTTGTTTTGTTTTCTCATAAGCCCTTAAGAACAAAAATATAAATAAACCAACGATCACAAAATTGATCAAAGCTTGTATTAAATTTCCGTAAGTAATTACGGCTGCTTTTGCTTCTTTGGCCGCTTCAAGACTGGCGTAAGTTTCACCATCTAAAGCGATAAATTTTTTGGTAAAATCGGTTCCGCCGGTAAGAACTCCAATAATGGGTGTGATTACATCTTTAACTACAGAATCGACAATAGCTTTAAAAGCAGCACCAATAACAACTGCAGTCGCGAGGGCAACAATATCACCCTTCATTAAAAATTTTTTAAAATCTGAAAAGAAACTCATATATCAGTGAGATTAGTTAGTATGCTCTAAAGATAATAAAAGTTTTTATTGAGGATTAAATTTTATTTAATAAGAGAAAAATGGCCTTTAACGGTTGACATTCCTTCGATGTTTACGATAAACCAATATTCATTTGAAGGTAAACCTTTACCATTATAAGAACCATCCCAAAAGAAACGTTTTCCAGTTTGTTGAAATAGTAATTTACCAAAACGATCAAAAATCAGCAATTCTGAAGCGTTAAAATACTCGATGCCTTTTAGCTGAAAAACATCATTTTTTCCATCTTCATTTGGCGTGATAAATTTAGGGTAAAGCAAGACAGGAAATTCTCTTGTCGCTACTCTACAAGCTTCAGTATCTTTCACATAAGCCTTATAAACGCCACCTTCATTTACTTGAAACTCGTTTGAATATTGAAAATTAATTCCGTCTAACGAATAAAGAAAATCGCCGACTTGTGTGGTTATAATTTGAATAAATCCGTTTTCAACTACAACTTCATTAATTTCCGGTTCTTCGAGAAAATTAATCGTAAAAGTTTTTGTGGCGGTGCAACCATCGCTATTAGTTACGATTAACGTATAAGAGCCTTCTTCGTTTACACTAATTGTTGAAGTTTCTTCACCGGTCGACCAATCGTAAATTACGCCGCTAATATTTGCTGAAAGCGTTACCGTTTCTCCCTCACAGATCTCAATAATTTCATCTGAAGAGAGTTGCGGACTATCATATAAATTATAGCTCAGTTGAATTCTTGGTCCCGCCGCACAAGTAGAATTTGATAAATAAGCTTCAGCAAAATAAGTTCCGTTTTCTGTCGGAGTAAAAGTTTCTGTATTGCTGGCAATTGGTGTGGTTGAGGTAGAAGAATCGTACCAATTTACTTCGTAAGGAGAAGGAACACTCACCGAAAGTTGTGGCGGAGTGCCATCTTCACAACTAAATAAATCTCCGTTACTGCTTGGTGTTGGCGGAGTAGGAATCACTTCTACATAAAAAGCTTCAGAAAAGGTACTGCATAAATTATCGTCTAAGTTTACCGGGTCTTCTGCTACTTGAACTCTAAAATAGGTGTCTGTGGAAATACTACTTGTTGAAAATTGTGCTTGATTTGCTCCGGGAATATCGTTCCACGTTTCTCCATCGTTGCTTCGTTGCCATTGGTAATAATGATCTGAGTAAATCGAAAAATCGGGGTTCGCTTCTAAATTTATGGTTTGTGGTAAGTTTTCTTCACAAATGCTAATTTCATTTTCTGAAGAATTTATAGGAGAAATGGTCGTTAAATCTCCACACGATCTAAATATAATATCGTCGATGGCAAGATCGTTTCCGCAGCCACCATCAGAATTATTAAACATTTTAAGAATTATAGAATTTTGTCCTGCTTGTGACTGAAAAGTCATGGCGTATTGTTCCCAAAAAGCATTAGAACTTCCCGCAATGTCGCCGGTGCTTCCTTGCTTTAGAAGTTGGGTGTCGGTAGCATTCCAAATTTCAAAACGCACATTTATCGGTATTCCCGTTCCCGGACAAGCACCGGTTGAAGAATTGAAAATATTCATTAAATACGCAGAAAATTCATACGAAGCATTTTCACATAAACCAGAAATGGGTGTTTGGTAAAACAAACCTGCGGTATAATCTGCATTTACCACCAAAGCACGTCCGTTAGATGCTGTAGTGTTTGGCAAAGCATTGTGCCAAGTATTAATTTGTTGTGAGATCTGGTCAGAAATCGTGTATTGGCCGTCTTGCGGATCGCCAACCACGTAGGTGTAATTGGTAACACCGGCTGCCAGCGGATTTCCGGTTCCGTTGCCGCTACCAAAATCTTCCTGAAAAATAGGATCGCCTTTACTACCGCTACAAAACCCCAATTGCGCCTTAATCGTTTTAGTGAAAAAGATGAAAAAACAAATACTCGCTAGGAGTTTAATGGTATTTATATTTTTTGTTTCGATAATTAATTGATTAGTTTTCGTTTAACGCGCTGCGAAATCGATGTGATTAATTCATAAGAAATGGTGCCGGCATTATGAGCAAATTCTTCTGCGCTTTTTTCTTTTCCGAAGAGAATCACTTCATCTCCTTCTTTACATTCGATGCCGCTAATATCGATCATTAACATATCCATACAAACATTTCCGATAATCGGCGCGTGATGACCATTTACGAGAACACCGGTTTTTTGTTTTCCGTAAATACGATTGATGCCATCGGCGTGACCTATAGGCAAAGTTGCTGTTTTAGTTTCAGAAGAGGCTTTAAAGCCACGATTGTAACCCACGCTTTCTCCTTTTTTAATATGATGAATTTGAGAAATAATAGTTTTTAGCGTTCCTACCGGTTTTAGTTTTTTATCTTCTTCAGCAGAATTTCCAAAACCGTATAAACCAATTCCTGTGCGAACCATATCGTAATGTGCTTCAGGATAATTAATAATTCCTGATGTATTGCATAAATGTCGAATAGGAGGGAACTCTAGCTGAGGCAAAAGCGTATCGAGGGCTTTTTGGTAATTTTTGATCTGATACTTGGTAAAATCTCGTTCGGCTTCATCTTCACTAGCCGCCAAATGAGAAAATATACCTTCTACTTTTACGCTTTCTGTGGAGTCAAGCGTTTCTGCGATCCAATTCATTTCATCGAGATCAAAACCTAGTCGGTTTAATCCGGTATTAATTTTTAAATGAATCGGGTAATTTTTTAGCTGAAGTTTTTCCGCAGTTTCTATAAAAGCCTCTAGCGTAAATTTACTGTAAATATTAGGCAGTAAATCGTTTTCGATCACTTCTTCAAAATTGGTTGATTGCGGGTGAAGTACCAAAATTGGTTTTTGAATTCCGCCTTTTCTAAGCGCAATCCCTTCTCGTGTATAAGCGACCGCAAAATAATCGATCCCAATTTTGGACAATCGTTTAGCAATGGCAACAGAATCGCTTCCGTAGGCAAAAGCTTTTACAACGCCCAACATTTTAGTATTAGGCTGAAGTTTAGATCGTAAATAATTATAGTTGTGTTCTAAGGCCGATAAGTCGATCTCAAGAACGGTTTCTGAAGTTTGTGACATAGCTATTTTTTGTTGTTGGTAATTTCTTCCATACCATCAACATCTATTTTTCTTACTTTTTCATTCAACATTGCCTTGTAATAGGCGCCTCTGCTTAACGGTTCATATTCTTCCGTTTCTCCCAGTAAAACTAAATCTCTGTTAGCCGATTTTCTAAAACTGTATTGTGCTAAATTTCCTGTTCGCGTACAAACTGCGTGTACTTTGGTTACGTATTCTGCGGTTGCCATTAAATTAGGCATCGGTCCAAAAGGGTTTCCTTTAAAATCCATATCGAGGCCGGCAACAATTACCCGAATACCTTTGTTGGCCAAATCGTTACAAACACTCACAATTTCTTCATCAAAAAATTGCGCCTCGTCAATACCAACCACATCACAATCGTCTGCTAATAATCTAATATTAGCCGCCGCAGGAACAGGTGTAGATCTAATCTCATTCGCATCGTGAGAAACCACCATCTCTTCATCATAGCGTTTATCTAATGCGGGTTTAAAAATTTCTACTTTCTGTTTTGCAAATTGGGCGCGTTTTAACCGGCGGATGAGCTCTTCGGTTTTGCCGGAGAACATACTTCCACAAATTACTTCGATCCATCCAAATTGCTCTTCGTGATTTACGGTATTTTCGAGAAACATTTTGTAATTTTCAGCATTAAAAACAGAAATATCCTGTTTACGTTTTAAGCAAGGTAAATTTAGTAAAAATACACCCGTACCAAAAAAGTTAATGATAAAGTTATGAAGAAGTCCCTAGAAGCCGAACTAATAAGCATAGCGCACAGAATATTACAGCTAAAAAATAAAGAAGATATTCACGAGCTTAAAGCCATTACTGCGGTATTGTATGAAAAATTAACGGTGTTATCTTTTGCTGAAAAGCATTTTGACGGGGTGCGACCAACTATAGGTTTGCAAGATGTAAAAGATAAAATTGCCGATAACAAAGAAGAAAAAGAAGAAGTTGTTGAAAGTACAATTGCTGAAGATTCTAAAACGCCAAGCGGATTAGAACATAACACCGAAGGTATTATTGAACTAAATACCGATATTCTGAAGAGTATTTTAGCTGAAATGCCGATGGAAAAAATACAAGCGCTCAAAGAAAAAGCGCGGCCAGACGGATTGCAATACAACAAAGAAGCGATTACAGAACCGCATACCGAAATTATAAAAGATATGGTGGCGCAAATGTTTCCGGAAGGAGAGCAGATCGACGAGGTGATTGAAAATATGAATACACAACCTGCAGAAACTCCGCCAAAAAGTTCTAATAAAGAACAAAATTTTGGAGTTCATTTTGACGATCTGCCGCAATTTGAACCGGTAAAACCTAAAGAAAACAATTCGCCTGCTCCAGAAGAAACTCCGAAACAAGAAGAAAAGCCAGCACCAACACCAGATGCTGAGCGAGAAAAGGCGCGTCGAGAAATTGAAGAAAAACTGAACAACACGACTCAAGAACCAACGAAAGAAGAAACTCCAAAAGAACCGGAAGTAAAACCGGAAGAACTTCCGCAGGAAAAAGAAGAACCTGCTGCTCACGATTTATTTCAGAATTATAAAACGCCGGAGTTTGAACCTAAAGAGACTTCCACAAAAAATGATTTAGGCGGAGAGCGTAAATCCTTAAACGATCGTTTAAAAAAAGGAATCAATATTGGGCTAAACGATCGCTTGGCTTACATTAAACATCTTTTTGATGGAAATGCAGCCGATTATAACCGTGTACTTTCGCAATTAAATACCATTGAAACTTTTGCAGAAGCACACCAATTTATTCAGCAGCAAATAAAACCAGACTATAACAACTGGGAAAATAAAGAAGTTTATGAAGCGCGGTTTTTACAAGCCATCGAAAATAAATATGACTAATGGCGAAGCTATTTTTGGTGCCAACACCCATTGGTAATTTAGAAGATATGACGTTTAGAGCGGTAAAAGTTTTAAATGAAGTAGATTTTATTTTAGCGGAAGACACAAGAACCAGCGGTAAATTATTAAAGCATTTTGAGATCAATACGCCGATGCATAGCCACCATATGCATAACGAACATAAAACTGTCGATTTAATTTTGAAGCGACTACAAAATGGTGAAAGTGCCGCATTAATTAGCGATGCAGGAACACCGGCCATTTCTGATCCCGGTTTTTTATTGACCAGAGCTTGTGTAGAAAATAATATTGAAGTCGATTGCTTACCGGGCGCGACTGCGTTTGTGCCGGCATTAGTGAATAGTGGTTTGCCTAACGATAAATTTATTTTTGAAGGATTTTTGCCTGTAAAAAAAGGAAGACAAACGCGATTAAAGATTTTAGCAGAAGAATCACGAACGATGATTTTTTACGAATCGCCCCATAAGCTTTTAAAAACACTTGCGCATTTTGCTGAATTTTTTGGTGAAGCGCGTAAAATTTCCGTTTCCAGAGAAATTAGTAAACTTCACGAAGAAACTATTCGCGGTACGGTGACAGAAGTACTTCAGCATTTTGAACAAAAAGCTCCGAAAGGTGAAATTGTTGTGATTGTTGAAGGTAAAAACTAAAAAAAGCGGCTAATTTTAAATTAGCCGCTTTTTAATTCAATAGGGTATTCAGAAAATTATTTTTCTAAAGAGTTTAAGTAAGCTAAAGCTTCTTTAGCATTCGAAAGTTCTGCAAACTTTTTAGCGGTGTATCTATCGCCATCAGATTTGATCGATAAATCGGCTCCTTTGGCAACCAGAAGTTTTAAAACCTCTACTTTATTGTAACGAGCAGCGTACATTGCCGGTGTTTTTCCTAAAGATTTTGCGTTTACATCTTCTCCAATTTCGATAAGTTGTTTTACCATTTCTAGGTTACCTTTCATAATGGCTTTGCAAAAAGAACTAAGGTCTGCGTTTTTCTCCCAATTAACTTCTGTAGAAACATTTTCTGGGTTTACTTCATAACTGTTGTGCGCGAATGTAACACAGCTGATTAATGCTAATGCTACGATAATGATTGTTTTTTTCATGATGAATGATTTTGATTAATGAATTAGTTTTGAGCAAGTTGCTCTATTATATAAGACTAATTTAATTTGAAATTGTTACACAAAATCATTCAAAATTTTAAAAAATCATCAAGAGAATATTATTAAAAAGAAGAATTAACTAAGAATCAATTTTTTTACTATTATAATTGGCCATTTGTTGTAGTAAATCTCTAAACTCTTCAATAGCATTCTCGCTATAGTTATCGAGTTCAATGGTAGCTTCTCGATTTTGAGTAAGCTGAACGACCAAAGCTTGTTTTTGTTTTTTAACGCCCTCTACTTCATCTACTTTTAAACGCTTAGTAGGTTCGTTATTCAATTTATATTTAATAAAAACCGCATCGTAGATCACTTGGTTTTTCTTCATCTGACTGGTTATTAGAACGTAAAGCACTAAAACATTGGCAAGAACAATGAGGTAAAAATAAGAGAATATCTCTGTCCAATAATAGGCGATAAAACCAATAACCAATAACACAATACCTACGAGTAGAATTATTAAGTTTTGTAAAGTGTTTCTGTATTTTATCGTAAGTTCTTGTTTCATTCTATTCTAATTTCATCACGAAATTAAAGAAAACCAATCACTAGAGAATTGATTTAATAGGAAAATTCCCAGAAATTACTTAAATTAATAGTTTCAACTAATACTTACAAAATGTCATTCGGCGGAGCAGTTCAAGGAATGATTACTACCTTGAAAAATAACTCAAGACGTGGTGATCGCACTAATTATTTTAAAAAAGGACACGATAAAACTTCAGGAGAAAGTACGGGAATTCCTGTCGTTAAAATTTCTGAAGAGAAACGTAAAGCCATGCGAGATCGGCTTATCGCTGAAAATAAACAACATCAGCGTAAATTCATGTTGATATTCATAACTTCATTAGTCGTGATATTTTCAATAATTGCGTATTTTTTATTCTTTTAAAAGAGCTTTTTATTGAAAGATTTATTGCAAGAAGTTAGACAATGTACGTTTTGTGAACCTCATTTACCTTTGGGAGCAAACCCAATTGTAAGCGGAAACGAAAATTCAAAAATAATTTTAATCAGTCAGGCACCTGGTAGAGTTGTACACGAATCGGGAATTGCGTGGCAAGACCAAAGCGGTAAAAAATTGCGAGAATGGTTAGGCGTCGACACGACAACCTTTTATAATGAAGATCATTTTGCTGTTTTACCCATGGGTTTTTGTTATCCCGGTAAAGCAAAAACGGGAGATTTGCCACCAAGAAAAGAATGTGCTCCTATGTGGCATCAAACGGTTTTAAAACATTTTAAAAATGTTCAGTTAATTATTTTGATCGGTGCTTATGCCAATAAATATTACCTTTCTAAAAATGAAAAGCTAACCGATTTGGTAAAAAACTACCAAGACGCTCTACCAAAATATTTCCCATTGCCACATCCTTCTCCGGTGAATCGATTTTGGCGAATGAAGAATTTATGGTTTGACGAAGAAGTGGTTCCGGAATTACAGAAAAAGGTAAAAGAGATTTTGAAAGAAGATTGATTTAGCTAGTCAAACACAATTATATTTGCACAAAAATAAAAAGCATGCGCTGGACCGTTAAACCCTTACCAAATCCTGAAAAAGTACAAAAACTACAACAAGCTTTAGGCGTAGAAAAGGCCATTGCGACGTTGTTGGTTCAGCGTGGGATTGAAACTTTTGAAGAAGCCAAGAAATTTTTCCGTCCAAGTTTAAAAGATTTGCACGATCCTTTTTTGATGAAAGATATGGATAAGGCGGTGGCAAGAATCGAGCAAGCTTTAGCCGAAGGAGAAAACATTTTGGTTTATGGCGATTACGATGTCGACGGTACGACGAGTGTTGCTTTGATGAGTTCGTATTTAAAAACGAGAACTCCGCAAATTGCCACGTATATTCCCGATCGTTACGCCGAAGGTTACGGCGTTTCTTACCAAGGGATCGATTATGCCGCTGATAATGACATCACCCTAATTATAGCTTTAGACTGCGGAATCAAAGCCATTGAAAAAGTAGCTTATGCCAAAGAAAAAGGAGTCGATTTTGTGATTTGCGATCACCACCGGCCGGGCAAAAAAATTCCTAATGCCGTAGCCGTTTTAGACCCGAAAAGAGAAGATTGCGAATACCCTTATAAAGAACTTTGCGGTTGTGGTGTTGGGTTTAAATTAATTCAGGCATTAGAAGAAAAATTAGGAAATCCTGTAGAAACTTTAATGCCGTTTTTCGATTTGGTGGCAACCGCAATTGGTGCAGATATTGTCCCGATCACCGGAGAAAATAGAGTGTTGGCCTATCACGGTTTACACGTGATCAATACTTTACCGCGAAGTGGTTTTAAAGCGATTCTTAATCAGGTAAAAAAAGAAACCTTAACGATCACCGATGTGGTGTTTATCATCGCTCCGAGAATTAACGCCGCCGGAAGAATGAAACACGGTTTACACGCTGTACAATTATTGGTCGAAGAAGATGAAAAATTAGCTGAAAAATATGCAGCAGAAATTGAAGCTTATAACGCCGAACGTAAAGATGCCGATCGCACAATAACCGAAGAAGCCTTACAATTAATAGAAGAATTAAAAGAGCAAGAACGCTTCACTACCGTGGTTTATGGCGAGCATTGGCATAAAGGCGTGATTGGGATCGTTGCTTCTCGCCTTACCGAAACCTATTATCGACCAACCCTCGTTTTTACCAAAAGCGGAAATAAATTGGCAGCATCAGCACGATCGGTGAAAGGTTTTGATGTCTACAATGCGCTGGAAGCTTGCACAGAACATATCGAGCAATTTGGCGGACATAAATACGCGGCCGGTTTAACCCTAGATGAAAGTTGTTATGAGGATTTCAAGAATAAGTTTGAAGAAGTCGTAAGCCAAAGTATCGACCAAAAATTACTAACTCCGGAAATCAATGCTGATTTAGAGCTGAATTTAAATGAAATTACGCCCAAGTTTTATCGTATTCTCAAGCAATTTGCGCCCTTTGGTCCGGGAAATATGACGCCCGTTTTCTTAACTCAACATTTAACCGATACCGGTTACGGCAAAGCGGTGGGCCAAACACAAGATCATTTAAAATGCAGCGTTCAGCAATTACCAGATAAGAATTTTATTGGCGCTATTGGTTTTAATTTGGGAGATAAATTGCCTTTAATTCAGCATAAAAAACCATTTGACGCCGTCTATTCTATCGACGAAAACGAATGGAACGGTAATGTTTCGCTACAATTAAAATTGAGAGATATTCGGTAAATATTTTGGGCAACCCTTTCGCTTTAACAAGCTCAGGTCGGGCTATTCACTGCAATCTTTTTTATTTTTAAAAAGCAAAAAATAAAAAAGTATTTCCGTTGCTATCCCTTTTGCAATTTTATCACTAAGTTAGCATCAATTAGAAAATATGAAATCAGTATTACTTTTTATATACATCGCATCTATTTTGGGATTAGTTAATTCAAATATCAATTGTTCTGAATTTAAAGAAGGGAGATATATTTATTTGAACAAGGAAGAAAATCAATTTGACCAGACTCATATTGCAATAAGGACAACTAACAAACAAATCTATATTGATTCGGAAAAAGGAGACACTCTGATTTACGATTTAAACTGGATTTCAAACTGTGAATATGAATTGATATACACTAAATCTAATTTGAAAAAAGAAGGATTAGTAAAAATTGGTGACACATTTACGATTACTATGGTTCCAATTGACAAAACGTCTTTTAATTATACATCTAAAATAATGAAGAATGGTTTAGAGAGAGAATTTAAAGGAACGATGAAAAAAATAGAATAAAATGATGCTAACACTTTATATAGCAAGTAGGACGTTCAGTGGTTTATGAAAATTCAGTGCTATTTACAAACATCACCAAATCGTTGATGTGGCTTTTAAGAATGAATGAGTTAAAACAAAATACAACGCTTTGGCTCAGTGCAAACTTAAAAGGTTATTTCTTTTAAATGCTCTACTCGCCGTATACTAAACAATAAAATCAAATAAAGAAAACATTTATTTAGAGCAATTCTAAATAATTAATTATCTTTGATAAGATATTTAGGCTTATGAAAGATATTGAGATCATTTATAAAAACGAATTCGGAATTTCATTTCAATGGAAAAGCAAGCGAGAAAAAGTACAGGTGGTTTTTAAAGACACCGGGTTTTTACTGAGTTTAGAAGAGATTAAAAGCTTTCAGAAAAATGTACTTCAAGTAGAAGCAGAGCAATGCTGCCAAAACTGTGAATATTCTCGATCTTGTAGAAGTTTATTATTAAAAACCCCTTCGCAAAAAATAGATCTTGCCGTGAGCTTAAATGAACTCGATCAAATTAATGAATTACTGGGCGCTACGATTTTTAAGTTAGAGACTAAAGCTTACGTAGCCAATAGCTACAATTAGTAGAAATTAAACTTTTAAGTATGAATTTCAGTGAAGTATGAAATTCAGGATCAAGTCTAGAATTGTAAGGTTATTTTTTAAACTCTTTTAATTCAAATTTTTCTCCGTCGAAAACTCCGTAAGTGTAAAAATTAATCCAGTCGCCGAGATTAAAATAGGTTGAGTTTTTACCAACTTCAATTTCCATAGGTAAATGGCGATGCCCAAAAACAAAGTAATCGTAATGTTTACTTTCTAATTTTCTTTTGGCGTATTGCGCTAACCATTCATTTTCTTCGCCTAAAAACTTAGCATCCTCATCACCGGAAATGAGTTTATTTTTTACCGAAAGATGTTGCGCTAACGGCACGCCAAGATCGGGATGCAACCATCG
>ENA-ORDG01000527-ORDG01000527.1-marine-metagenome-genome-assembly--contig:-NODE-527-length-17342-cov-4.778106_pt1 | contig 17342 bp, 8 predicted proteins | sample MGYA00248629_ERZ508524 | MGnify/ENA primary metagenome ERZ508524 (study PRJEB26194, sample SAMN05421901) | marine metagenome | isolation source: East of Rio de Janeiro, Brazil, South Atlantic Ocean...
TTTCCTAAATGTTCGAAAATGATCATGAAGTCAGAGTCTACCGCCCATTGTGTATCGGCATAATCTTTTAAAACCTGTACACGATCTGCTTGGTAGCTATTGGTACAACTTTCGTTACCGCTACAATTTTGAGTAAAACCTTTAGTTAAATCCCAACGATAACCATCGATATGAAACTCTTCAATCCAATATTCAGCAGTTTTATTTACGTAATCTTTAGTTGCTTGAGATTGGTGATTAAAATCGTTAAAAACGCTGTAGGTATGTGTAGCAGAAACATTAAAGTATGGAGAATCTGTAGCAACGATTCCACCAGTGCAACCGTCACAATTGTTATACATTCTGTAAAGCGGACTTTGACCTGTAGCGTGATTATAAACAACATCTAGAATTACCGCGATCCCACGAGAGTGACATTCATCTACAAACTCTTTAAACATTTCTGGGCTACCGTAATATTTATCTAATGCCATATGAAATGCAGGATTGTATCCCCAGCTTAAGTTTCCGTCAAATTCTGAAACCGGCATTAATTCAATAGCATTTACTCCTAAATCTTCTAAGTAATCTAATCTGTTTTTAACTGCATCGAAATTTTGTACATCGTCAAAATCACGAATTAATAGCTTATAAATCACTAAGTCTTCTTTTGCCGGTGGCGTAAAATTGGTGTTTTGCCAAGTATAAGAAGGAGCATTTCTTCTGATCCAAGAAATAGCTTCGGTCGTCATTCCGGTAGGATATGCAGGAATGTTTGCAAAAGTACTTTGCGAAATAAAAGGATCGTCGTAAGGAGATAAAATTAAAGTCGAGTAGGGGTCTGCAACATTAATTTCACCATCGATTAAATATTGAAATAAAATATCGTCACCGGTTTGGTCTAAGTTATTTAAAGTGATCCAATACTTTTCTTGAGCAGCATCGTAATTCATTAAATAATCACTGTCTATACTCCAGTTATTGAAGTTACCAATTACGTGAACAAAATCCTTATCGGGTGCATAAAGTACTAAAGTAGCCGTGTTCGGGTTGTTGGCGTCGAAGTTGATCCCGTCTTCCATTCCTGCAGGAACTGCAGCCTGAGTAGGGTTAGGTGTTACAATTCCTTGAAAAGTAGCTGTTAAACTACTTGATGTTGAAGGATCTGTAGCTACCAATTCAAAATTAGTGTCTTGTGTTAGCGTGTAGTTGTAAGTGTACGATTGCTGATTGTTTTGCGTATCGATACTTGTACCATTAGCAAATAATTCGAAATTAGCACTTACGGTAGTCGATGCGTCAATGTTCAACGTATTCCCGCTATTTAAAATGGTAACATTATCGGTAGGACTGTTTAAATTAAATTGAAAAACACCCACTTCTACAAAATGGTCTTGTGTTTTCTTATCGCCACTACCATCTTTAGCTTTTGCTAACATCCCGATGCTACCAATATTAGAAGTACCGTAAAGGTTTTGCGGAATGAAAGTAAACGAATAAGTTCCGTCACCGTTATCGGTGAATTTTTGCGCTTCATCTGAATTTGTCCAGCTACCATTGGTAGGTGAGTCTTGTGAATTTGCGTCGTTTAGATCATAAAACCACGTCCACAAGTAAAGATCTGAAACACCCCAAGTTGATAAGTTAACTCCGGAAACCGTAATCGTCACCTGATCGTCCGGGTTAAATTGTGCCGGAGTGAGCGTAAAGGTTGCATTTTGCTGCTGTGCAAATATAAAGCTTGCAAAGAGCATAAATACGACCGAAAGTATTTTATTTTTCATAAATAATAATTTAATTGTTTAAAAAAAGCCCTGAATACTTCAATATCATTAAAAACGATGTGATTTGTATTCAGGGCTTTGATGTAAATTGGTTGAAAGAAACTCTTACAGAGAAAGAGTTGTTTTCAAAATATTATTCGATGGTATAGGTTCCGTTTTCGAAATCTACGATAATGGTGTAAGTTCCTGCAGTTACGGGGATATTATCAGATCCTAATTGTCCATCATTTCCTCCGTATTCACCACCCCAAGCGTTGTTTAATCTAAATTTGATTTCACCATCGGTTAAAGTTACATTTTCTGCCATCCAAGTATTATTTTCTCCATTGTATGATAATTGAACATCTGGTCCATCCCAACCATTAGGAGTAGCATCACCAACAATACCCCAAGAGTATTCTTCTAAGCTATAGGTTAATTCATCAGGGTTTAAATCTATGGTAATTTTGTATGTTCCTTCAGTAACTTCAATATTATCCCCACCTGCAACCAATTGACCATCGGCACCGCCGTAATCGTTACCCCAAGCTTCATTTTCTCTGAATTTAATCTCTCCATCAGTTAGGGTAGTATAGGCAACATAAACAAGATTATCTACACCAGTTATATCTGATTTCCACATCGGTACATCAGGAGCATCCCACCCAAACTCAGTAGCTCCACCAGTTACACCCCAAGTGGTACTTAAATCCACTTCTTCTGAAGTATTTTCAACTAATTCAATATTTAACATTAGCATATCTGAGAATTGCTCAACAACATTTCCTGCATCTGCACCAACGTAAGCTCTTACTCTAAAATAAAGCATGCCTGTGTTTGGAGCTTCTTCTGTATCTGGATCGTTATCTAAACCAGCTTCATTTGCTAAACTTAACATACTGCTTACAGTCACTGAGTAATCTGTTTCTGTAATGTCTGCTAAAGTAGTAGGATTGTTGAAATCTTCAGTTACTGCTCCTTGTAATTCGTAATTTACCGGAGTTTGCACATCAAAATCTGCTTCATTCCAAACAAATCTTTCAGCAGGATTATCGGCTACTAAAGGGCTTAGCAAATAATTATCTGAAACTGAATTGGTAAATGTGAAATCTGCGGTTTGCTCTGGGCTTGCGATAAATGTAAATTCATCTTCTTCTTCACAAGCGATAAAACTTAATGCGATAAAGCATAAAGCGAATATGTTTATTAACTTTTTCATGATGTTACGATTTTAGTATCCTGGATTTTGAGTTAAATTAGTGTTGATTAAAATATTGTTACTTGGTAGCGGGAATAAGTTTCTAAATTCTGAAACTGCAGTTCCTCCTTGTGCACCACCTTTAAAAGGCCATAAGTAACTTCCTGTAGTAAAGTCTCCAAAACGAATTAAGTCTGTTCTTCGTTGACCTTCCCAGTACAATTCTCTGGCTCTTTCATCGATAATGAAATCTAAATCTAAATCGCCACTTGTAATATTTCCGTTATTGTTACCAAAGGCTCTTTGTCTTAATTCATTGATATATGCGGTTGCGGTTTGAATGTCACCACCGCTACCATTACGTAAAACAGCTTCAGCATAATTAAGGTAAACTTCAGCTAAACGAATTAATGGTAAATCTGTGTCTACAAAATCTCCACCTTCATCGACTCCGGGATTACCTTCAGAATCTACATTGGTGAATTTTGTAATGGCATAACCATCGGTAAATGTGTTAGCTATCGTATTGATCTCTAAGTTTTGTCCATCAGTATAGAACATTGCTCTACCGTCTGCCCATTCAATAGGATCACCATCTTCTGAGTTAGTTACCGCGTAGTTAAATTTATTGACTAATGCACTGGTAGTTCTTAAACCTTCCCAACCACCGTTAATACCGGCAGCAGCAGGATCCATAGAACCACCTCTAGAAGCGTGAACTAAGAAAGTTGTCCCTCCATAAGTTCTAGAAGAATTACCGTCGAAGTTAATCGCAAAAATAAATTCGTTTTGTGCTCCGTTGGTATCGTTATCAGCTTTAAATAATTCATCATAAGCAGAACCATCACCGTTTTCATCGTTAGCATTAATAGAATAGGTTGAATTGATAGCTAATTGAGAGTAAGTAATAGCATCTGTATAACGAGCTTCACCTATCCAAACCTCTGCATTTAAATATAATTTAGATAATAAAGCCCAAGCCGCAACACGATCTACACGACCATATTCGTTAGCTCCACTTTCTTTTAAAAGGTCTTGAATTTCTAGTAATTCAGTTTCGATAAATCCGAAAATCTCTTCTCTTGAATTTTGCTCAGGTACGTTAGTAGAGACTTGAGTTACTAAAGGAACATCTGCATATAGATCGATTAAATTGTAGTATGCGAAAGCTCTTAAAAATCTAGCTTCTGCTACAAACGCATCGACTTCATCTGAATTAGTTAAAGATTGTGCGTTATCGATAAAAGAGTTACAAAACGATACTTCTTGAGCTAAACGGTTATACATCGCAGTGGTAAAATCGTTACTTGCTCCCCAGCTCATTGCATGAAGATCTGGTAGTCCGGGATCTCCCCAACCTACTACAGCATTATCTGTTGTAAGCTCATTTAAGCTGAATAACATTCTTGAGTATTGAGAAGTACCTTCGTCAATTCCAGAAATATCGGGTTGTCCGGCAGGACCTTCTTGTCCGGTTAAAGCTAAACTTGCATAAAGTTTTGCCAATGCACTTTTTGCTTCTGTTTCATTTGCAAAAACATTTTCTTCTGTAAAACTATCAGGATCGATGGTAGGATCTACATCTAAATCGTTATGACAAGAGAAGAGTACCATTGCCGGAACGATGAAGAAAAGTTTATTTATAAAATTCATTTTCATAATTCTTTTTTTAAAAGTTTAAATTAACTCCGATACTATATAATCTTGGTCTTGGGTAGAAGTTATTATCTATACCACCGTAAATTTCTGGATCTAGACCGTCATAGTCAGTGATCACTAATACGTTTTGAGCAGAACCAAAGATTCTTAAGTTGCTGTCTTTACTAAACACATTAGGAATAGTATAACCCAAAGTAATGTTATCTAATTTGAAGAAAGATGCATCTTGTAAGTAATAATCGCTTTGTAGATTACCATCGGTTAGGTTTTGGAACCCTGAGTTATACGTATCTGCATGTAAATTGGTTAAAATACTATTTTCTGTCGCTCTTAACTGGTAAGATTTAGCAGAAGCCATATTGTTATAGTTATAATTACCTAAACTTACTCTAGACACTACAGCAAAATCCCAGTTTTTATAATTTAAGTTAGTGTTTAATCCCATGGTAATATCTGCATAAGGATCTTCAGCTAAATATTTGTCATCGTCATTAATGATATTATCACCATTTCTATCTACATAAGCACCTTCGATTGGTCGACCATTTTCATCATAAATTTGCTTGTAAACCCAATATGTGCTTGGTGAATGACCTTCTTTATGCAATTGAATGTTATTTCCCGTACCACCATTAATACCACCGGTTTCTACTTGATCTGGAAGGTTTGTAATTTCATTATCGTTAAGTGCGATATTGTAACCGATTCTCCAAGTAAAATCTTCGGTTTGAATTGGTGTAGCATTAATTTCAAATTCGATACCTCTATTTTCCATATCACCAATGTTAGCATTAAGTCCGTTAGAGAAATTCGTAAAAGGTGAAACAGTTACGTAAGAAATAAGGTCTTCAGTTTTGTTAATGTATGCATTTACAGACCCAGAGATTCTACTATCGAATAAGGCGTAATCTAAACCAACATTTAGAGTTTGACCAATTTCCCAGCGTAAATTCTCGTTAATTGCTTCTGGTCTATAGGTTTGTATAAAGTTTGGATTATTGTCGATATAACCAAATTGGTAATTAGCATTGGTTCTACTTCTAGTATATCTAGTTAAGAATAAATAGTTTCCTAAACCATTAACATTACCAATTTCTCCATAACCAACTCTTAATTTAAGTTGATCGATTACGTTAGATTTAAAGAAATCTTCATTATTAATATTCCAAGCTAATGCCGCAGAAGGGAAGTAGCCCCAACGATCATCTGGATTAAGTCTTGAAGAGGCATCTGCTCTTAATGAAGCAGTTACTAAATAACGATCATCAAAGTTATAATTTAAACGTCCAAAATAAGAAAGCAATACGTGCTCATATTTATCGATAAATTCAAATTCATTTCCTTCTTGTTCAGCTTCGCTATCATAACTAAAGTTATCGTTATAAAAACTTTGGTACGAATGACCTAAAACTGCAGTAATCGAATGGTCATTAATATCTTTATCGTAAGTTAAATAGGCATCAAATAATTTATTCGTAGATTCATTTTCATAAAATGAGTATGATCCATCCCAGTCTAATTGCGTAGACGGTAAAGCTTGAGAGACAGCAGTTCTACCGTGACTATTTGTTTTGTCTAAACCTAAATTAACGGTTGCAGTAAGATCTGGAAAGAAATGTAATTTGTAATCTACTTTTGCATTTCCTATAAATCTTCTTACTTCAGCAGTATCATCAACTTCATTTAATAAAGCTACCGGATTGGTAGGAGCTAGGTTATACTGTGCATTACCTTCAGAATTTAACCAGGTAAAATAAGGTGAATACGTTGAATTAGGATTGTAAACCGATTGTGTTGGGTCAAAGTCGACAGCAGATCCAATGGCTCCACGATTACCAAATGTATTTTCATTATACATACCGCGACCATTTAATTCAAATTTTAAATGACCATCAAAGAAACTTGGCTTTAAGTTGATTGCTGCTGTAGTTCTTGTAAAGTTATCATTTTTTAAAATACCATCTTGATCAGAATAACCTAAAGAAGCTCTTACCGGCATAAAACCACCGATGTTTCCGGTTGTACTAAAATTGTGTTCAGATCCAAAAGCATCTCTGTAAATTAAGTCTTGCCAGTTGGTATTAGCCGTTCCTAATCTTCCGATAGCCGCATCGTTACCTACTTCATTTACTAAAGCTCTAAATTGATCTCCGTCTAAAACATCTACATAATCTGTAGGTGTGTAAAGCGTAGTAGTAGATGAGTAATTGAATTTAAAGTCTAAACCTTTTCCTTTTTTAGTAGTAATTAAAATAACACCGTTCGCTGCTCTCGATCCATAAATAGCGGTAGCAGAAGCATCTTTTAAAACGGTAATACTTTCAATATCGTTAGGGTTAATAAAATCTAATGGGTTTCTAGAACCACCAACAGCATCGTTAGATATAGGGAAACCATCTACTACGTAAAGTGGACTATTGTTTAATTGTAAAGATCCTAGACCACGAATAGTAATATTACTACCATCTCCAGGAGCTCCACCAGTAGTTACATTTACACCGGCAATTTTACCAGTGATTAATTGACTTGCGGTGTTTTGTTGCCCTTTATTGAAATCTTCAGTAGAAATTTGGTTCACTGCTCCGGTTAAATCTTTCTTTGCAGTCGTACCATAACCTACAACGACAACTTCATCTAAGGTAGAAGAATCTTCTTCTAAAGTTACGTTTATCGTACTTTGATTAACGAAAACGATTTCTTGTGTAGTGAAACCAATATAAGAGTAAACAAGTGTGTCATTTTTTTGGACATTATTAATGGTGTAATTACCATCAAAATCTGTCACTGCACCTTTGCTAGTGTTTTTTACAACGACGTTTACACCAGGGATTGGCATTCCGGTTGATTCGGTTACGGTACCACTAACTGATGATTCCTGAGCATAAATACTCGAAGGGATCGCAATTAATAAGACCAGTAACGCTTTGTACAATGTTCTCATAGATTATTGAATAATAGTTTTAAATTTGTGTTTGTAACTTATGTTTTCACTTTCCAATGTTAAAACAATGTAAAATTGGTGTTAGTTTTTCATATAAGAAAATTCTAAAACCGACTATAACGTTTTCGTGTTGAAAACTTGTTAAATTTTAACATATTGAAAACTTACAGGGCTTATAATTAAGGAATTGAAAATTTTAACCCCATTAACTGATTATATATTAAATAATTATGAAAAGAAAAATCACTTTAAAGCAAATTGCGAAAGAACTAGATGTCTCAGTTTCAACGGTTTCTAAAGCTCTAAAAGATAGTGCAGAGATAAGTGTAGATACTAAAGAGAAAATTAAAGCTTTCGCTAAACTCTATAATTATAAGCCTAATAACATTGCGTTAAGCCTAAAAAACAGAAAAACTAAAACTATAGGTATTATTATTCCTGAGATCGTGCATCATTTCTTTACGACAGTTATTCGCGGTATTGAGCATGTGGCGAACGAAAAAGGTTATAATGTTATTATTTGTTTATCGAACAACTCTTTCGATAAAGAAGTGTTAAACCTTGAATTTTTAGCCAATGGAAGCACCGATGGTTTTATTATGTCTGTTGCTAAAGAAACTCAACAAAAAGAAGATTATCATCATATTAAAGAAGTTATAAGTCAGGGAATGCCGGTAGTGATGTTCGACCGCGTGATCGATGAAGTAATTTGTGATAAAGTGGTGATTAGTGATAAGCATGGTGCTTTTGAAGCAGTTCAATACTTAATCGATTTGCAATGCAAAAAAATTGCACTTATTTCAACGGTAGATTATGTAAGTGTTGGGAAATTGAGAACTGCAGGCTACAAAGAAGCGTTAACTACAAACGATTTAGAAGTAAATGAAGATCTTATCTTAAAAATTGAAGATGTAGAGCATTCAGAAGAAAAAATAGAAGAATTTTTAAAAGGAAAAGACATCGATGCAGTTTTCGCGGTAAATGAACAATTTGCAGTAAATGCCATTAAAGCGCTCACGAAATTAGGGAAAAAAGTTCCTGATGATGTTTCTGTGATCGGTTTTACCGATGGTGTAGTTTCAAAAAGTTTTATCCCAAGTCTTTCTACCGTAAATCAACATGGGGAAGATATGGGCGCAAAAGCTGCTCATTTATTAATTGAGCGTTTAGAAAGTGAAACAGAGGAACAAAGCTTTCAAACCACTGTGTTAGATACGAGTTTAATTATTAGAGATTCGGTAAAAAAGTAAATGTGTTTTTAAGTTGGCTAGTTTTTTGGGTTTTTTGTTTCTCACATCAAGGCTCTAACCTCTCAAATCTAACCACTAAAAACAAGATTTAACATTACAATTTCAATTTAATCTTTATATTTGTAGCTGATTATCATTACTTATGTTTTCACTTTCCACTTAAAGTAATGATAAGTCATCGTGCTTATCGTGTTATTAATCAATAAATTACGATATGCAAAAGCGCAAGCTAAGTTTCTGGGAAATTTGGAACATGAGTTTCGGTTTCTTAGGAATACAATTTGGGTTCGCACTTCAAAATGCCAATACCTCTAGAATTTTTGAAACACTTGGTGCAAGTGTAGAAGATATTCCGATTTTATGGATTGCCGCGCCGGTTACCGGTTTAGTGGTTCAACCTATTATTGGCTATTTTTCAGATAAAACCTGGACAAAATTAGGCCGCAGAAAACCTTATTTTTTAATCGGAGCTATACTTTCTTCGATCTGTCTGTTTTTAATGCCTAATTCACCAACGCTTTGGATTGCTGCGGGAACACTTTGGATTATGGATGCTTCCATCAATATTTCGATGGAACCTTTTCGGGCTTTTGTAGGTGATAATTTAGATGAACATCAGCGTACGCAAGGTTTTGCAATGCAAAGCTTTTTTATTGGTTTAGGCGCGGTTCTAGGCTCGTTACTTCCGTATTTATTTACCAATGTCTTCGGAATTTCAAACACTGCCGCAGAAGGACTAATCCCGGATTCGGTAAAATGGTCTTTTTACGTGGGGGGAATTGTTTTTATTTCCGCAGTATTATGGACGGTTTTTAATTCTAAAGAATATTCTCCGGAAGAATTAGCAGCTATAGAAGCGAAAGACAAAGAAAAAGAACCACAACGCGTAGAAGTTGTCGATAAATCTAAAAACATCGCTAAGCAAATGCGAGTTGGTTTTTTTATGCTTTTGCTGGGCGCAATTGTCACCTACCTTATCTTTATTAATGGTCTAACCAAAGAATTGTACATTTTGTTCGTTGGTTTAATTATCGCTGGTTTGTTATTTATTTCGGTGGCATTATTAAGAAAACGAAATGTAAGAAACGGTTATACCATTATTATTACCGATATGTTAAATATGCCTTTGGCAATGAAGCAATTAGCTTGGGTACAGTTCTTTTCTTGGTTTGCACTTTTCAGTATGTGGATTTATACTACACAAGCCGTTACCGGTCACGTATTTAATACATTCGATCCTAAATCTCAAGCTTATAATGATGCGGCAGATTGGGTTCCGGTGATGTTTGCGGTTTATAATGGTATTGCAGCCGCAGTATCATTTTTACTTCCTGTTTTAGCCAAGAAAACCAATAATAAAATTACACATATGTTAGCCTTGTTTTTTGGAGGACTCGGACTTATCTCTGTCTATTTTTTAAGTGATAAAACCGGACTTTTATTAGCAATGGTTGGCGTTGGTATTGCTTGGGCAAGTATTTTATCAATTCCTTACGCTATGCTTTCTAATAGTTTACCATCTTCCAAAATGGGTTATTATATGGGAGTTTTCAACTTCTTTGTAGTACTTCCTCAAATTGTAGCAGCAACCATTTTAGGCTTTATCGTAAAAGAATTTTTTAATAACGAACCGGTTTACGCATTGATCGTAGGCGGTTTCGCAATGATCTTATCGGGTTTACTCACCTTACGAGTAAAAACAAAACACAAAATTGTAATTGATGAAAACCAAAACTAAAGCATTTATTTTCGATTTAGATGGCGTGATTGTAGACACGGCTAAATTTCATTTTCAAGCGTGGAAACGATTAGCCAACGGGCTAGGCATCGATTTCGATCACGAGCAAAACGAACAATTAAAAGGAGTGAGTCGCGTAAATTCACTTAAAAAAATATTAGAGTGGGGCAATACTTCGGTTTCAGAAGAAGAATTTATTCAGTTAATGAATAAAAAAAATGAAGATTACCTCACTTATGTAGATGCGATGGATGAATCTGAAATTCTTCCGCAGGTAAAAGAAAAATTACAATTATTAAAAGACAATAACATTCCTATCGCGCTGGGTTCTGCCAGTAAAAATGCACGTAGGATTTTAGATAAAATAAATTTAACTCCGTTTTTCGACGAGATTGTCGATGGTACCAACGTGACCAAAGCCAAACCAGACCCGGAAGTTTTCTTGGTCGGTGCCGAAAAATTAGGAGCAGAACCAAAAGATTGTGTGGTGTTTGAAGACTCGATTGCAGGTATTCAAGCAGCCAATAATGCACAAATGACGAGTATTGGTATTGGTGAGCAAGCGGTTTTACACGAAGCCGATCATACCTTTCAGGATTTCACAGAAATAAGTGACGAATTTTTAATCAAGTTAGCAAGAATTTAAACAGATGAATCAAGATTATATACAAGCTGCAGATTGGTCGATTATCGAAAAAGGTTTCGATGCAGACCGCGTAAAATCTTCAGAAAGCCTTTTTAGTTTAGGGAACGGTGCCATGGGGCAACGCAATAATTTTGAAGAATATTACTCAGGTACAACCTTTCAAGGAAGCTACATTGGTGGCGTCTATTACCCAGATAAAACCCGCGTAGGTTGGTGGAAAAACGGTTATCCCGAATATTTCGCTAAAGTACTTAACTCTCCAAGTTGGATCGGTATAAACGTAAAAATTAACGGTGAACAACTCGATCTTTTCACTTGCAAAAAGGTAGAAAACTTTCAGCGAGAATTAAATATGAAAGAAGGTTGGTATATGCGTTCTTTTATAGCTACGATGCCCAATGATATTGAGGTTGAAGTGAAAGCAACACGTTTTCTAAGTTTGGTAAAAGATGAATTAGGAGTAATTAATTATGAAGTTACACCTTTAAATGAAAATGTTGAAGTTCAATTTTCTCCGTATCTCGATAGCGGGATCACCAATGAAGATACCAACTGGGAAGACCAGTTCTGGGAAACTTTAAAAGTTGAAGCAGTAAATAATCGTGGCTTTATCACTTCAAAAACATTAAAAACAGAATTTCACGTATGTACGTTTATGCATACTGAATTACTGTTGAATAACGAAAAGCAAAACGTAGATTTTTCTACTGAAAAAGAAGCACAAAAAGTAACTTTCACCTATAATTTCTCTGTAAATAAAGGAGAAAAAGTTACGCTGAAAAAATTAGGTGGTTATGTAAAAGGGATGAATCATCCTAACGGAAATCTAATTGAAGCGACACAAAATCTGTTGAATGAAGTTGAATCTCATTCTGTAGAAGAATTATTACAAGAACAAGCCGATGCTTGGGCACAAGTCTGGAAAATGTCAGACATTACCATCGAAGGCGATGTAAAAGCACAGCAAGGTATTCGTTTCAATATTTTTCAGCTCAATCAAACCTATTCCGGGAAAGATGCCCGTTTAAATATTGGTCCGAAAGGATTTACCGGAGAAAAATATGGCGGAAGCACCTATTGGGATACCGAAGCTTATTGTCTTCCGTTTTATATGGCGACCAAAGATCAAGAGATCGCCAAAAATCTATTAGCATATCGTTACAATCAATTAGATAAAGCGATCGAAAATGCCGAAAAATTAGGTTTTACCAAGGGCGCGGCACTTTACCCAATGGTAACGATGAACGGTGAAGAAAGCCATAACGAGTGGGAAATCACTTTTGAAGAAATTCACCGTAACGGAGCCATCGCTTATGCGATTTTCAATTACCATCGTTTCACCGGAGATTATTCTTACATTCCGGAGAAAGGTTTAGAAGTATTGATCGGGATCGCTCGTTTTTGGCAACAAAGAGCAACTTTTTCGACACAAAAAAATAAATATGTTATTCTTGGTGTCACCGGACCAAATGAATACGAAAATAACGTCAATAATAACTGGTATACCAATTACATTGCTAAATGGTGTATCGATTATGCCTTAGAAAATATTGATAAAGTTAAAGCTGAATTTTCTTCAGATTACGAACGTATTTCAGCAAAAACTAACATTACTTCAGAAGAATTAGAAAAATGGAAAGCTGTTGCAGATCAAATGTATTTCCCTTATTCTGAAGAACACGGCGTTTTCTTGCAACAAGATGGTTTTTTAGATAAAGAGCAAACTACCGTTGCAGATTTACCAAAAGCTTTACGACCAATTAATCAGCATTGGAGTTGGGATCGTATTTTACGTTCGCCATTTATCAAACAAGCCGATACCTTACAAGGTTTTTATTTCTTCGAAGAGCATTTCAGCAAAGAAGAATTAGAAAAGCATTTCGATTTTTATGAGCCATTTACGGTTCACGAATCTTCACTTTCGCCTTGTGTTCACAGTATTCAAGCCGCGGTTTTGGGTAGAATGGAGCAAGCTTACGAATTTTACTTACGTACCTCTCGTTTAGATCTAGACGATTATAATAAAGAGGTTGAAGAAGGTTGCCACATTACTAGTATGGCCGGTACTTGGATGAGTATTGTAGAAGGTTTTGCAGGAATGCGTGTTCGTGATGGAAAGCTTTCTTTCGCACCGCAATTACCAAAAGAGTGGAAAGGCTATTCGTTTAAAATCAATTTTAGAAACCAGATTTTAAAAGTTGAAGTTACTCAAGAAGGAACGCAATTTAAGTTAGATGAAAATGGAGTGATGACCGTACTTTTAAACGATAAAGAAGTTGAAGTAAATTCAGCAGTAAAAATATAACTATTAATTTTTTAAAATCGAAATTTTAGTCATTCCGTGCTTGACACGGAATCTCACACAGTATTAAAAAAAGAATTTTGATGATGAGACCCTGATTCAACACTTCGACAAGCTCAGTGTGACATTTCAGGGTGACGTTAAACTTATTGAAGTAAAATCAATGATAAAGATAAAAGTTAAATTTTCCTGCAAGGTCTTTTTGACCTTGTAGGTATAAAAAAAGTGAAGATAAACCTACAAGGTTTTCAAAACCTTGCAGGATGAGTTAAAAGTTCAACAGTAAAAATATAAGTATTAATTTTTTAAAAATTTAAATTGTCGTCATTCCGTGCTTGACACGGAATCTCACACAGTATTAAAAAAAAAAATTTTGATGATGAGACCCTGATTCAACATTTCGACAAGCTCAGTGTGACATTTCAGGGTGACGTTAAACTTATAGTATTACAGGAAAATCATAAAATATAATTCAATAAAACCAAAAACATGAAATATACATTTGCCCTAATTGGTATGTGGTTGTTAAGTTTTTCAGGACTTGCGCAGGAGTTAACTTCTCCAAATCAAGATTTGAAAATGAAGTTTTCTTTAAATGAAAACGGAACGCCGGTATACCAATTAACCTACAAAGATCAAGAAGTTATCAAACCGAGTACATTAGGTTTAGAACTTAAAAATGACGATTTATCGTTAATGAATAGTTTTGAGATCGTCGATACCAAAACTTCAACTTTCGACGAAACCTGGGAACCGGTTTGGGGAGAACAGTCAGAGATTAGAAACCATTATAATGAGTTGGCGGTAACTTTAAACCAGCCGCAAAAAGATCGCCATATCATCATCCGTTTTCGAATGTTTGATGAAGGTTTAGGTTTTCGTTACGAATTTCCGGAGCAAAAAAACTTAGTTTATTTTGTGATCAAAGAAGAGCATACGCAATTTGCAATGACCGGCGATCACACAGCTTTCTGGATTCCGGGAGATTACGATACGCAGGAGTACGATTATACGACTTCAAAATTATCTGAGATCAGTTCTGAGTTTGACGGAGCGCTTTCAAAAAACGAATCGCAAGAGCAATTTTCTAAAAGTGCGGTACAAACTTCATTAATGATGAAAAGTGAAGATGGTTTATACATTAACCTTCACGAAGCAGCTTTAAAAGAGTATTCGCTAATGAATCTTAATTTAGATGAAGAAAATTTAATTTTTGAATCTTGGTTAACTCCAGATGCTTTAGGTAACAAAGGTTTCTTGCAAGCGCCAACCACTTCACCTTGGAGAACGGTTATGGTTAGCGACGATGCGACCGATATTTTAGCGTCTAATATAACGTTGAATTTAAATGAACCAAATGTTATTGAAGATACATCCTACATTAAACCAATTAAATATGTTGGAGTTTGGTGGGAAATGATCACCGGTAAAAGTGCTTGGAACTATACCGACGATCTTCCTTCAGTAAAAATTGGAGAAACAGATTTTACAAAAGCTAAACCCAACGGAAGACACGCCGCAAACACCGAACACGTAAAAGAATACATCGATTTTGCTTCAGAACACGGTTTTGACGGAGTTTTGGTAGAAGGTTGGAACCAAGGTTGGGAAGATTGGTACGGCCATTCTAAAGATTTTGTGTTCGATTTTGTAACGCCTTACCCAGATTTTGATGTGGAAGAAATTCACGATTATGCAGCGTCTAAAAACGTAAAAATGATTATGCACCACGAAACTTCGGGAGCTATTCGTAATTATGAACGACATATGGATACCGCTTATGCGTTTATGAATAAATACGATTATCCGGCTGTGAAAAGTGGTTATGTAGGGAATATAATTCCACGTGGAGAGCATCATTACGGTCAATGGGCGATTAATCATTTCTTATATGCGGTACAAAAAGCAGCAGATTATAACATTATGGTCAATGCGCACGAAGCCGTGAGACCAACAGGTTTACGCAGAACTTACCCGAACTTAATTGGGAACGAATCTGCAAGAGGAACCGAGTTTCAAGCTTTTGGCGGTAACAAACCAAATCACGTGACTATTTTACCATTTACGCGTTTAATTGGCGGCCCGATGGATTATACTCCGGGTATTTTTGAAATGGATATAAGTAAATTAAATCCAGGGAATAATTCACATGTCAATTCAACCTTAGCCAATCAATTAGCTTTATATGTGACGATGTACAGTCCGTTGCAAATGGCAGCAGATTTACCTGAAAATTATATGCGTTTCCCGGATGCTTTTCAGTTTATTAAAGATGTTGCAGTAGATTGGGAAGAAAGTGAATATTTAGAAGCAGAACCGGGACAATATATTACCGTAGCTCGTAAAGCTAAAGGAACTAACAATTGGTTTGTAGGGAATGTAAACGGTGTAACACCAAGAACAACCAAAATCAAATTAGATTTCTTAGAGAAAGGTAAAAAATATACGGCAACGATTTATGCCGATGCCGAAGATGCGCATTACAAAACGAATCCGCAAGCTTATAAAATTACGACCAAAACGGTAACTAGCAGAACCAAATTAAAATTAGATTCTGCTCCGGCCGGTGGCTTTGCCATTAGTATTATTGAGAAGAAATAAATGTAATATAAATTTTAACTTTCCTGCAAGGTCTTGAAGACCTTGTAGGTATTTTTATCCTGATTTAGAATACCTACAAGGTTTTTTTTAAAACCTTGCAGGACAACAAAGATTTTAAGTGACAAGAAGACCTAATTTGATATGATGTTACCTCGAGTGGAGTCGAGAGGCTCAAGGTGACATATTGTAGTTATACAACTAGAGTCATCCTGAACTTGTTTCAGGATCTCATCAACTTAAAAAAAATACATAACAATGACGTTTTTTTAACCCCTAAAACTAAATATGAAAACCAATTCATTTTTTCAAAAAGCTTCTGTCGTGTTCAGTTTATTTTTATTGCTGAATATTTTTTCTACGGAAGTAAATGCGCAAATAGAACGCGTAGAACCGCCTTTTTGGTGGGCAGAGATGGAAACTTCAGAAATTGAAATTCTTTTCTACGGAAAAGATATCGCAGAATATTCAGTTTCAACTCAAGAAGAAGTTGTGATTAACGGCGTTCTAAAAACCGAAAATCCTAATTATCTGTTTGTAACGATTGAAACCAAAAATCTTCAACCGCAAACATTACATTTCAACTTTTCAAAAAAGAAACGTGTAAAATTCACACAGGAATATGAGTTGAAAGAACGCAAAGAAAATTCAGCATTAAGAGAAGGTTTTTCTAGTGCCGACGTCATGTATTTATTAATGCCCGATCGTTTTGCTAACGGAAATCCTGACAACGATTCTGTAAAAGGTTTAGCCGATAAATTAAACAGAGAAGCAGAAGGCGGAAGACACGGTGGCGATATTCAGGGAATCATTGATCATTTAGATTATATCGAAGATTTAGGAGCGACTGCCATTTGGAGCACGCCTTTATTAGAAGATAACGATAAGGGCTATTCTTATCATACTTACGCGCAAAGTGATGTGTATAAGATCGATCCGCGCTACGGAAGTAATGAAGATTACCAACGTTTAGCTGAAGAAATGCATGAGCGCGATATGAAGCTCATTATGGATTATGTGACCAATCACTGGGGAGCAGAACATTGGATGATTAAAGATTTACCAACTTATGATTGGATTCATCAGTTTCCCGGTTACGCCAATTCTAATTACAGAATGGAAACTCAATACGATCCGCACGCTTCAGCAATCGATGCGAAATACTGTGAAAAAGGTTGGTTTGTTAGAACAATGCCAGATTTAAATCAAAGTAATCCGTTAGTGCTTCAGTATCTTATTCAGAATGCGATCTGGTGGATCGAGTTTGC
>ENA-ORDG01000538-ORDG01000538.1-marine-metagenome-genome-assembly--contig:-NODE-538-length-17122-cov-5.300323_pt1 | contig 17122 bp, 17 predicted proteins | sample MGYA00248629_ERZ508524 | MGnify/ENA primary metagenome ERZ508524 (study PRJEB26194, sample SAMN05421901) | marine metagenome | isolation source: East of Rio de Janeiro, Brazil, South Atlantic Ocean...
TGAACTCAGGGAGGAACTGAGAGATGAGATTCTTGACCCTCGTGAGTCCGGAATCTCAGGGGTTTAGATCCACGAGAGGGTGGTGGACGCTGGGGGATTTGAACCCCCGGCCCCTTGGTTGCAAACCAAGTGCTCTTCCAAGCTGAGCTAAGCGCCCGTCGAACCCGCCGACCGAGCCGGGGTTCTTGAGTTGAACCGTTCAGGGAATGCACTCATTCCTCTTCTTCGGTAGAGCCAAGAAGCTTGAGCGATATGAATGAAGCCCCAATCAACGAGAGTACGATGAGTGAGCGGAGATAGGCGGCACGGTGCTCCTCCGGAACTGGTTGGTCTGAGGGCTCGGTCACCGAATCATGCTCATCGAGCGCATAATTGGCGTAGAATGGATGCTCGGCGAGTGCACCCTCGTATTCAATCTGGACCGACATCGTCAGGTTGCTTGGCAGCAGTCCTGTCTCAGGCGACAGATGAACCAAGGCAGCTGCCTGACAATCCTCATCCAATTTGTGGCCGGTCTCGTTCGTCTCGCAGGAAGTGTCCATCCAACCTGTATCGATATCATCGACCCCTTCGAATGTGCCATCGCCATCAGCGTCGATCAATACGCGATGGCGAGCACTGTCTCTCGAATCGTGGTTGCGGAAGAAGAGATAGTCACCCTCGAAAAGAATCCCCTCACCAACACCGGATGGTAGGGGTCCTTCGTCGAGAAGAATCACTGTGAACTCCTTCTGCTCGTGGGCGCTGACCGCAGGCAGCAACAGCAGGATGGTGACTACCATCAACATCAGGCGAGTCGTGCGGGCCATGTTTCCCACCGCCGTGATGCAAAGACTTCAACATGACTCGGAGGGTGGGCGAGAATGATGGATGCTCAGAGGGTGGTGCTCGCCGTTGGCCTAGCAGCCACCTTACTCATCGCCGGCGCGGCTTCGATTCTGTTGATGAAAGACACTTCTAACAACCCCGAAAGCCGATATGGGATGATCGACCCATTGCTCGATTCCGAGGAGCACGACCATCGCAACGCCAGCGAGCACGCACTCTACACTGACAATATCCAACCGGTCTCATTCAACCAATTGACCGCACCCGGCAACGCCGAGATCCAAGTCGCAGACTCTCCAGACGGTCGAACCTACGCCTACATCGCCGGTTGGTCAGAGATGCACATCGTCGACGTCACCGATCCCTCGAACACAACCGTCACCGGTGTCTATTACGACCCTAACACACAGGTTCTCGACGTCAAATATCTCGAGTACAACAGTCGCGAATACGTCATCGTCCAGAACCAGATCGTCGACCCCGGCGCAGCCGACCCCAATGTCGGCGAATGGGAAGACCCCGCCCAAGTCACTGTCACACTCGTGGACGTGACCGACAAGACTGACCCGAGCTGGGTCGACTCTTGGTACGACGCCGACCACCCGAGTGGACCGCACAACCTCTACACCCACATGATAGACAATGAGTGGTACATCTTCGTCGCCAATCCAGAATACGAGACCTGCGACGTCGGTCAAGGTGATGCCTGTGGAGGCATCACCATCGCCCACCTCAACTTCGCAGCCTACGGAGACCTGCCGCGAATCGTCAAGGTAGGAGAGGCGGAGGTCAGTTGGGAATCGACCAGGGGCGGCTGGATCTACATCCACGACATGACTGTCCAATCTTGGCCCGGCGAAGACCACGGCGACCCACGCCACGACCGAACCTACATCTACGGCGCATATTGGGAGGCCGGCCTGAGAATATTCGATACCAGCGATGTGCCGCACCCCGGTAAGGATCTGGCAGAATACATCTGGTATGGCTCGCTCTGCCGCCTCTCCGGGGGAACTCAAGCAGGATGCACTTGGCGAGCCCCAGAAGTGGGACAATGGATGGACTTCGCCGACCTCGACGGCGACGGCGAGCCCGACTCTGGAACCACTGGCAACGAAAATGGCGGGCGCGCCTCATACATCCATTATGCAGAGCCGATCGACAAGATGGTCGACGCGAGCCACCTCGGCTACCCAGTGGGCAAGAGACACCTGACATTCCTCGCGACCGAAGTGCTCGAAACCACGATTGGAACAGGAATGGGATACCTCCTCGACACGACCGATTACGAAGTCAACAACGGCAAGTTGACTTTCCTGCCAAAACTCATCCACGGGTGGGAGATTCCCTTCGCTGAAGACCACCTGATTCCCGGCGGGGAGGAATGGCTTCTGTTCAGTCCCCACAACGCCGATACCGAAATCTTCCAAACCGGTTTACCCGGCTTTCCGGACACCAGCAACGGCGGCGCTTGGGATGGTCGGATCTACCTCTCGAGTTACCACGCAGGGCTTTGGGTCGTCGATATCGAGACACTTTTCCTGCTTGGACTCGACCCCGAAATGAACCGAACCGAGGGCCACATGCTGGCCACAATCGGCTACAATCTGCCTCACGGACTTGACGGAGAACCACTCGATAGTGCCTACTACGACTTCGGCTGGACCCCTTTCATCTGGGCTGCCGAATACCATGAAGGCTACACCTATCTCTCCTGCATAACCACCGGATTGTACATCGTTCAACTCGATATCGATATTCCTTATGGTCGCCCTCTGAACGACTGAACCACGAGTTCAGAGAGGGCGCGAGCAACCGTTGCATTGAATTGCTTGACTTTGACGTCGCAGGCTCATACCAGAGGTGTGACCATGTCGAGAACAAGTCAGATTCCATTGATTTTGATGTCATTCGTGATGCTGGCAGCTCCTATGAGCGGCTGCATCGCGGTCTTCAAACCCGGCGCCGGCGCTGATGATTCTGAGAACTGGATCGATCCGGTCATCGAGATAGAGGATGAGAACCACACTCACATGGATCTGCTCGCTCATCGTCTGGCGACGGCGAACGCGAGGCTGATCGATTATCACAATCTGAATTGCGATGGGAATGAAAAACCGCCCGCTGAATTCGATGATACGATGGGGCGGCCTTGTTTGGAGGAATCGAAGAATACAGCACCCACTCCGGGTGATAATTCTGAAATCTCGATCGAAGGAAATTTCCTCGAGGATTGCGAAATCTACCCTGATGGAAGCGGCGGCTGCTATGCTTATGTCGCGGGCTATCAGCAGTTTGAGATTCTCGACATAAGCAACCCGAACAACATCCAATTGCTTTCGACCTATTATGCCGAAGTCGCTCGAATCATCGACATCAAGGTCAGTCCGGATAACAACTGGGTGCTGATCAATCACGAACTGACAAATAGCGAACTCGATCCGATTCCCAATGACGACGATGCCAATAGCGGTATGAATCGCCTCGACGTCATCTTTGTCGGCGACAAGACCAGCCCAGTCAAAGTCGCTGAATGGAATAATCCTCCAGCCGGCTTCCACAACCAGGACATGCACGTCTACTGTGGTTGGGCCGGTGCTATCGACCCTCGCGAGGATTGCAGCCTCTTCCTCTTCGGAGCCGACCCTTACCCCGAACTTGTGGAAGGCGGTTCCGGCTCCCGCTACAAAGGAACACAGATCTTCTACGTCCCTTTGGGATTCGAATCTTGGTTGCCTAATCAGAATAACGAACAGCAGAATTCGAGCCGCGAAATCATCCGTTGGGGTGGCTATTCACCTGAATCACAAACGACTTGCGGCGGCTCGGTTTTCAATCACGACAATGTCTATTTCACCCATCCGATAACCAAGCAGAAGTTGCTGGCGGTTTCTTACTGGGGTGCGGGTCTCAGATTTGTTGACGTCACCAATCCACCAACCCTCCCCGACCCGCTCGGCATTTCCTGGCCGCCTGAAATCGGCCGCTGGCTCGGCTGCCCGACGGCGGATGATGGCTGGTACGGACCAGACGGCGGCGGACACGCAAATATGTCAGCCGAAGAATGGTTAGATTCGGCACAAGGCAATGACAACATCCACTATGCTGTGCCGATGGATAATCTGATCTGCTCAGGAGTAAGCGAATTAGACCCGATTGAGGATTGGCCGCAGCAATGTGGTAGCGGCCCTGAAGACCCGACCCACGGTATCAATTGGCGACACCTTACCTACATCTCTCCGGAATATGGCTCGAATGACAACCACACAGGCTACATCTGGACCATAGACACGACGGATCCGACCAAACCCTTCCTGGTTTCGAAGTGGAGGCTTCCGGGCGAGGGCATGAAGGCGAATGGCACCAGTCATCCGCAGCATTGGATTCCAGGCGGCTACATCTACAGCCCGCACAATGGCGACACAGGGCCAAACGGTCACTCCTACTGGACGCATTACCACGCAGGCGCATGGGCTACGGACCACAGCAAGATATGGGACGAATTGGTCTGGGAGAACGGCTTTGCCGAGCCTGAGCGAGGCTTCCAAGCGATCGTGCAGCTGGCTGAGACTCATACGATCGGCTACTATCTGCCAGCCGGTCCGACGTGGATTGAAGACCCGGCTGCAACGTTGGGTTGGGATATGGCAGACTGTTGGGCGTCTTGCATGATTCCATTCGATTGGGGGCTGCAATACGATCCGCGCGGATTCGTTTTCATCTCAGAGATGGTCTCAGGCGTTTACGTCGTTCAATTCGACGAGGATTGGGATTCGCGCTTCGATTATCCACCGCTCTGGTCAGCCCAAGCGACTGACGAAGAATGAGGTGACTCTCCTATGCGCACCAGGGTGCTTGCTACTGCAATCGTGGTTGTGCTGCTGGCGCCGAGCGTGACGGCGCACGGCGCTGACACATTCTCATTCGTCATGCGTAATTCGAGTTTGCAGCCTAGCGAGGCGGTAGTTGAGGTGAATGAAACCATGATTTTCCACAATGTCGTGGATTTCAATCGAACTCTGACTCTCGATCTCGATGGTGATGGTGAGAGTGAATGGGTCTGCGAGGCTGGTCCACTCGATTCTGAAGGTTCCGACGACGAATGCTATCTCTGGCTCGAAGAGGGCAATTGGACTGCCGAAGAGTTCGTTGTTGAGATATGGAACAACGAAAGCGAGTTCTGGAAGAGCATCCGCATCAGCGTCAACCTGCACGATGATGAGCAGGGTGAAGATGGAGATGAGCACGACCACTCCGAGAGTGACCATCAACACGGTGAGGAGGTCAATGGTGATCTTGAGAGTCTTCTGCTCAGCGCCGCTGTACTCAGCTTCGGCGTTGCGGCGCTGATATGGATCAGCCGTAATATCAAGGGAGGAGAAGAAGAATGAGCAGATTCCTATCCATTCTGCTGGTGACCAGCCTATTGCTTTCCGGCTGTGTCGGTGAGGCCGAGGATGAGCTTGAATTCAACGGAACCGAGTTCGGGGATCCAGCCCTTGCGCCGGATTTCACCCTGACCGACCAGCATGGTGATGCACTGACTCTGTCCGATCTGGAAGGCCGAGTCATCGTCGTCGCATTCGTCTACACCAACTGCCCAGACATTTGCATCGCGATCTCGGCAAATATGGCTTGGCTACAGGCGAATCTGGGCGAGTACGAGGGACGTGTGGTCTTCATCTCGATCACCATCGACCCAGCACGCGACACGGTGGAGCATCTGGCAGAGTGGACCGCTTCGCTGGCCTACGACTGGCCGCATCTGACCTCTGAGGACTCAGATGTTCTGATCGAGGTCTATGAGAATTGGAGAATTTATGTCGACGATGAACACCTCAATGGCAGCGCGACTGACGAGCATTCCCACAATGCGTCTGACGAGGATGCTGACGAAGATTACGAGGTCGGCCACTCGACCATCACTTTCATCCTCGACAAGCAACTTCGCAAGCGAGTCGCCTATACTGGAACCACTTGGGATATGAATGGATTCGTCGAGGATCTTCAGAAACTCGTCGATGAGTGAATCATTCAATCTGTCGTGCATCTTTGATGCACGCGGGAATTTCGGCGAGTGCCCTTTTTACACTCAACACGAGAGCCGGTGCCATGAAGAATCCGGAACAGGTGCGCAGTCTGGTACTTGCATTTCTGATGTTTGGCAGCGTCATGGTCGGGGTCTTCTACCTCGACATCGACGACGTCGGCCTCGAACAGCCCCCAGCGATCAGCGCTGAAGAGCCTGGCGATTTCGTCATTGGAGAGGTGCTTTCCATCAAGGTGACAATCGTCGACGAGGCCCTTGACGAACTCGTTCTCGATGTTACGCTTGACGGCGACAGGGTCGCCAACGTCTATCCCCTTGACAACGGATCCTTCGTCGTCGACATCAGCCATCTCGATGTCGGGCTTCATGCGCTGAAAGTGATAGCGCGCGATAAGAATCTCCTCGAGACGCGCTGGTTCACAGAATTCAACATCAGCTACCCTGCCGAGGATGAAACTCAAATCAATCTCGACCACGGCGAGGAAATGACCGTCGACCACGGTGACAACATCCGGATAACAGGAAATCTGACTCATAGCACAATTACCTCCTGCATCTTCATCTGGACCGATGCCCAGCTCGCGGAGAGCAGCCTTGGAATGCCTATGACCGAGGATGGCGTCTTCTATCTCGACTTCACGAACATGCAGGAGAATCTGACGATAACAATGGAAGCGACCTGTGGAGTGAACATCATCACCGTCGACTCCAAGTTCGTCAACATCACAGTCATCCCACCAGGCGAAGGAGAAGGCGGTGACTTGACTCAGGGCTGCACCGACCCGGAGGCCGAGAACTACGACGCTGAGGCTGAGGAGGACGACGGTTCGTGCACTTACGACGGCGGCGAAGACAACGGAACCGGCGAGGAGCCGAGCGAAGAATAGCAACTTGCGACCTTCTGGTCGAAGACACTCCAATGCCACGATGACGATGTGAGCGGCGTCGACGACTACAACACAACGGCGGAAGACAACCACATCTGCGACCTCTCGTACCAATACAACGAGACTCACATCACCATCGAGTCGAACGGCCTGCCGAACCACGATTTCCACTCAGGACCGGGCTGCTGCGCCAGTACTCAGGACTACTCATGGACTCTACCTCTGACGCCGACCAACGACACCGATTGCAATCCAGATTTGGCGACGACTGGTTGCGAGATGGCCCCCGAGCGAGGCCCGATCGCCATCTCGGTCAACGGAGTCCCCTTCTTCGGGCCGGAAGATGGCCCCGGCGGAGATGCTGTCGCGGGTAACGAAGGCGCCTACGAAGAGGACCGCCAGAATGTCTGGCTGGGACTCTGTCACGGACATTCTGGCCCCAATGGGATGTACCATTACCACGCCGACGCGAACTGTGTTCACTGGCACGTGGACGAGTCGGCGGGAGAGACTTGGCTCGATTACAGCATCAATTCATCTCGCTCGGGAAGCGAGCACTCAGCAATAGTGGGCTTCGCCTTCGACGGCTACCCGATCTACGGCTTCGTCGGCTGGGATGAGAACGGTGAGACGAAGGAGATGACCTCCTCGTATCGCCTGAAAGAAGGCGAGACCGGCTACAACGGAATCGAGGATTACGAGTATCTCGCAGGTATCGGCGACCTCGATGCCTGTAATGGAATATTCAGTCCCACACCTGATTTTCCCAATGGAACCTATCATTATGTCAGCACCTTCGTCAATGGGGAAGGTGACATCGGATTCCCTTACTTCCTGCTCTGCTATCGCGGTGAGGCCGAGTTAGGGAACACCAATGATGGCGGTGGTGGTGGCGACGACCCCGATTGCTCCGGCCACGGTGAGACCTGGGGTCCTGGAATCGGACCTCCACCACCTGGCTGCGGCGGTGGCGGCGGCGGTCAGGGTCAGTCGAGTGAGAATGGCATTGCGTCGATTCCGTGGTTCAAGGCCCCGCCCGACAGCGGCGCAATCTTGCTTTCTCTGCTTGCACTTGCATTCGTCGCGGCTGCTGGCCTCAGAGGATCGGCATATCCTGCAGTCGCGTCAGGTCGGGCTGGTACAGCTCTCTGATATCGTCCAGCCCGAGTATCAGCATCGCCAAGCGCTCCAGCCCCATACCCCAAGCGCAGACCGGCCACTCGCTTCCCAATGGCTCGGTGACTTCAGGCCGGAAAATCCCAGAACCACCCAACTCGAGCCATTCGCCTCGCCACAGCACTTCGACCTCGACGCTCGGCTCGGTATACGGGAAGTAAGCCGGCCGGACTCTCACATCGGGATAACCCATCTTGGCGTAGAAGGTCTTCAGCGTCGTGATCAACATCGGCAGGTTCGCGTCCGGCTCGTGGATGATGCCCTCGATCTGATGGAATTCAGGCAGGTGGGTACGGTCGATGGTCTCTTGACGGAATACTCGACCGATGCCAAAGACTCTGCATGGCACATCAGGATTCTGAGCGATGTGGCGTATCGTGTTGACCGTAGTGTGCGTTCGCAGCAGTGCTTTGCAGGCTTCCTCGCGGTCGAATGTGCCCCCCCAACCTCGGCTCCCTGTATCATGGCCATGCTCATGCACTGAGGCCCAGAGGTCGAGCATCGTCGGCTCCACATCGATGGATGCGGGTTCGGTGAGATAGAACGTGTCTTGCATGGTTCTCGCCGGGTGCGATTGTGGGATGTACAAGGCGTCCATATTCCAGCCGGCTGATTGGACATAATCACCCTCGATTTCAGAGAATCCCATCTCAAGGAAGACTGAGCGGATTCTCTCGATGAGCGCCTGCATCGGGTGCGGGCGTCCTCCTGCTGGAATCGGTGCAGGCGCGTTGACATCGAATGGCTTGAATTCAGCGTTCTTCCAATCCTCTCCCTGCAGTAATTCAGGCGTCACTTGACCGATTTGTTCGACGTCTTCGAGGTCGTTCGATTTGATTGCCTTGCCAGCCTTCGTGAGTTGCCATTCGCGGCTGGTAGTCTCTTCGATGGCGATCAGACCCTTGCGGCCACGGAAGTGGCCGATGAGGTCTGAATCGAGCGATGCCTCGCTCTGGCGGCCGCTCGCGAGCGAGGTGATGAAGGAGGTGCGCGAGGCTATCGCCGCAGCGATGGATGCATCGTCATCGCTGACGAATGAACCCGATTCAACCCTGACACCGAGCGCCTTGAGCAGACCTACACCGGGTCCTGCCTCATGGCGCTCGAAGCCGGCGGCGAACAAGCCCTGCATCGTGCGATCCGCCGCCACCGCATCCTGCATCCAATCCCAGATTCGTGCTTCAAGAAGGCCGCTGTTCGCGGCCTTCTCGCCCTCGGTAGCAAGACTGACTGTGCGCGAAGCCGTCTCCGAAATCTCGACCAATCCCGCCTCGGCCAGAGTGGTGCCTGCTCCGGCGACATGAACTTGGTCGCTCCAGCCCGTCGCCTCGAGCAAATCGCTCAGAAGCCACGAGCGTGCGGGTGCACCGAGCATCGCACGCAGCATCCGTCGCTCGTTATTCCCAAGTTCCATCGACTTACCTCGCACTCGTGGGAGTCGGATTCTCTCTTGATGATTCCCGCTTCGGCGGTGATGATCATTCTTCTTCTGCGACCCATAGGCCAGTGCCACACTCGACACAGTCGTAAACAGCCGGTTTGCGCCCATCCACCCACTCGATATGCCCACAGCGTCCGCACAGGATCGAAGTCTTGATCGGGGCATCCAGAGAGGTGTCGACGCGGTACATCACTCGCCCGGCATCGGGCATCTTGACCGCGTCGGGAGACCAAGCTGCAACTTCTTCAGGGTCAGCGCGAGCCTCAGTATTCATCCCGATTCCAAACACCAGAAGAATCGCGCCTGCAATCGCCAAGGGAGCGCCGAGAGCCAAAGCGAAGGGGTCAGCAGGAACGCCGAAGATGATGCCAGCACCCAGAACCATGCAAGCCCAAGCGGCGATCACGGTGTTGACGCGCATATTCGATGAGGGTGAGGTTACGGGCGGTGCCAATGGCTCAGAATCGGGGGACAACGGCGCTTCGTGGACTCGTTCAGCAATCAACTTCACGCTTCTCAGTGACCTGCAGCAGGTGTAGGGTTCAAGAATCGAAGTCGGGCGTCGTGGGCCACTGCCTCAGTAGCTCAGCCTGGTAGAGCACCTGATTTGTAATCAGGCGGTCGGGGGTTCGACTCCCTCCTGGGGCTCCAAATCATTCAGCTGTCGCGGCCCGCAGGCCGTGACATCACTTGCAGAGGGCGAGGGTGAATTGTAGTTCACGTCAGTTGTTCTGTTTGAAAAAGGTCAAGGGGGATTCTCATCGGGCGTGGGGTGTGAGTGCTGTTCTGCTCGATGGGAAGGCGCTAGGATCGCGCATCGAGGATGAACTGGTCGGTCGAGTTACGGCTCTGAAGGCCAAGGGAATCGAGCCGCACCTCGCTGTCGTGCTCGCCGGCGAAGACGCGGCGAGCCATGTCTATGTCAGAAACAAAGAACGCTCGTGCAAGCGAATCGGTATTCGCTCGACGCGAATCGACCTGCCAAGCAGTGTCGGACAGGACGAGTTGATGCAAGTCATTGCGGACCTGAACGCAGATGATTCGGTCCACGGAATACTCGTTCAGAGTCCGACACCAAGTGACACCGATGAAATCGCCATCACCGAAGCCATCGACCCAGCCAAAGATGTCGATGGCTTCCATCCGATGAATCTCGGCCGCCTCGTGATGGGTCGCTCGGACGGTCTCGTGCCCTGCACTCCAGCCGGCGTCATGGCCCTGCTGGCCGACGCCGGCATCGACCTCGTCGGCGCCAAAGCCGTCATCATCGGCCGTTCGCGGATCGTTGGCATGCCTCTCGCCCTACTGCTCGCACAGAAGGGCATCGACGCGACGGTGACCATCGCCCACTCACGAACTGAGGACATCGCCTCGATCTGCCGCTCTGCAGACCTCGTCATCGCCGCAATCGGTCGCCCCGCGACTATCAAGGCCGATTGGATCAAGTCGGGCGCCACTGTGATTGACGTCGGAATCAGCCGGGTCGCCGACGATTCACGGCCAAATGGAACCAGGCTTGCAGGAGATGTCGACCCCACCGCAGCAGAGGTCGCAGGACACATCACTCCAGTCCCCGGCGGGGTCGGACCCATGACTATCGCCATGCTGATGAGCAACACTGTCAAGGCCGCCGAGATGTCATTCGATTGAGCGGCGCTCAGAAGATCCCCAATTCGAACTGCCCATCCTCGGTAGCGTGTATCTTGGGGTCCCACAAGGGCGAGAAAGTGAGGTTGACATGGACACTCTCAATGCCTTCAGTCGTCAAAGCAGCACGGTGAACCGTAGCCATCAATTCGGCTGCGATTGGGCAACCCGGACTGGTCAGAGTCATGTCGATTTCCGCGTGTTCGCCTTCGATCCGCACATCGTAGATCAAGCCGAGATCGATCACAGAAATCTTCATTTCAGGATCTTCGACTTCTTCCAAAGTCGCTCGAACATCCGTTTCTTCAGCCATTGAATCACATCATACTCTGTGCCGCTGTCTGGACTTTTTCGAACATGTTCAGGAAACCATTTGCTCGGCTCGGAGTCAGCGTGTTTCGCAACCCCATCGCGTCGGCGTAAACCGGTTTGAGTTCAACCACTTCGGTACTCGTCATTCCGTTGACAGCAATAGCCGTGATGGTCATCAATCCTTGAACCAGTTGAGCGTCGGCGCCGGCTCGCATCAGGAATCTTCCGTTCTCGTCGAGGGAACAGACGACGTGTGCATTCGATTGGCAACCGTGGACTTTGTTCTGATCATCCCACTCCGCCTCAGCCAGTGGCGTTGGCATGCGTTGGGCGTACTCGAAAAGCAATTCATAACGTTCCATGGCATCGAAGCAATCTGCGAACTCCTCGATGATCTCATCGAGTTGTTCGGGCCATTCTCTTTCCGCCACGATTTCTTCCTCCATGTTGATTCTATTCAATCTGACTCGACGATAAATCATGCGAATCGCTCACAGATGAAGCGAAGATATTCGATGAAGGCTTGGACTTCGTCGAGGGTGTTGTAAATCCAGAATGAGGCACGATTCGTTGCCGGGACACCTAGTGCATCCATCAATGGCTGGGCGCAGTGGTGGCCCGTTCTGACGGCGAAGCCACCCTCATCGAGCAGCATTGCGAGGTCCTGTGATTGGATGCCATCGTGGAGGAAGGATATGGCGCCGCTGGAATCTTTGTGGCTCGGGTCACCATAGATCTTGATCCCGGGGATATCAAGCAGCTGATTCGAGGTCCACGAGGCGAGATCGTTGATGTGGGCGTGGACCTCGCGCATGTCGAATTGGGCCAGCCATTCGACTGCCGCGCCCCAGCCGATGGCTTCGGCGATGCGCGGCGTGCCGGTCTCGAACATGGCGTGACCCTCCTGGAAGGTCGTGCCCTCGGTGGTGACTCGCCGAATCATCGAACCACCGGTCATGAAAGGTCCCATCTCGGCCATCACATCGGTCTTGACCAGCAGACAGCCGATTCCGGTCGGACCGGCCATCTTGTGCGACGAGATGGCGACGAAGTCAGCCCCCGATGAATCGAAGAATATGCGCTCATGCGGCGCGCCCTGGGCGGCGTCGATCAAGACCTTCGCGCCGACTGCATGCGACATCTCGATGATGCGCTCGATGGGATTACGCACGCCCAGCACATTGCTGGTGTGGACCACGCAGACGAGCTTCGCGCCGTCTAGCGCGACCTCGAAAGCCTCCATGTCAAGAGTGAAGGTCTTGGTGTCGATGGGGACGAAACGGACCTCGACACCATGGGTCTTGCTGAGTTCCTGCCACGGGACGATGTCCGCATGGTGTTCCATCTCGGTGATGACGATGACATCGTCTCGCTCGAGATTGTAACGCCCCCAGCCATAGGCAACAAGATTGATGGCTTCGGTCGCGCCACTGGTGTAGATCAGATTGGCAGGTCCTGTGCCGAAATAACTCGAGATTCTGGCGCGAGCGGATTCGAGTGCGGCCGTCGCCTCATCGGCCAGAGTATGGTTGGCGCGGTGTGCATTAGAGTTGTATTCCTCGTAGAAACGCGACATCGCATCGATGACGCATCTGGGCTTCTGTGATGTCGCGGCATTGTCGAAGTAAACCAGTTGCTTACCATTCGGAAGCACACGCTTGAGAATCGGGAAATCCGCGCGAATCGCCTCGATGTCCAATGCCATTCCTCTTCCTCGATTCGCTCGATGATGAGCCCTGCTATCAATTAGAGGGATGAGATGGCTGTGATGACTGAGCAGGCCGGTGATGCTCGCAGCCATATCCCGACGTTTATGTTCAGCGACCGACCTGAGGACGACTGATGGCAGCGTCGTCAGGACAGGATGTGGTCGATGCGTTGGGTCGTAAGGACCTGAATCTGGATGGATCTGTAATCAATCTAGCCGTCGTCGGAAGCAGTAGATTCTATGATTTCGAGGTATTCGAGAATGCCATAGAGGATTGGGTGGAAGAGAACGGATATCCGGATCTCATCGTCGTTGGAGGAGCGAGTGGAGTCGATTACATGGCCGAGCGCTGGGCAGACAACAATTCAGTTCCAATCGCGATTTTCTCAGAAGAATGGGATGACCCGAAGCGTGGTTTGCAAGACAAGGGCAGAGCAGAGGCTGCAAATTCTCTGACTGTGAAGATCCTCGACTCGGCAACCCACGTACTCGCACTTCCCTCGTCGACGAGCAAATGGACTCGGATAATCATCGACATGGCTACAGCGCAGGACATCCCGACCACGGTTCACGAGGTCGACTGAAGGGTTGAATCGTTGTTTCACTCGAGCCTGCGGCACATATCGACGAGGCTCACCGCCATCTTCTCGATGCGTTCCTGAACCTTCTCGTCTTTCAGTGAGCCATCATCATTCCAAGCATGTTTGGCACTGGCAATACCAATTTGTTCCTGGATCACCAGAGCGTGGACCCAGCGCAGCGAGAGGCGCATGTGATTGAGTGCGTTCGAGTTGGGCTGACCACCCAGTGTCGACATGACTGCAGCCGGTTTGCCGGAGAACTGGTCGAAGCCGAGCCAATCGAGTTGATTCTTGAGCAGCCCCGAGATGGTTCCGTGGTATTCGGGGCTGCACAGAAGGAAGCCATCGGATTCGAGTGCCTTTGACTTGAATTCGGCGACGTTGGCATCTTCCCAGGTCTCACCGAAGAAGGGCAGACGCTTCTCGCGAATAGGCCATAGTTCCGCCTCACCACCCGCATTCTCAATGGCCGCAATGGCGAGATCCATCAGCTTCGCGCCATTGCCGTTCGGCGTCATCGAGCCGATCAGGCAGAAGACCTTCGGAGCATCGCTCATGGCTCGCCGAAGCCTCCTTCGTTGAATAGTTTGACCATTCCCCACGGTTGCTTGGCTTTCTCCACGATGTCGAGTCAGAGATTCATCCGGACTGCGAAGATGACGGAATCTGCACTCACACCATTTGCAATGATTATGATGTCAAAATTGTGCTCGTGCGAGGAGATGAGCACGTTTCCTCCGGAAACGAAGGGTTCGTTCTCACGGGGATCCAACCCGTCCAGGAGGCGTTAACGGTTCATTTGAGTACGGGGGAGGGAGTCGTATTTTATGTTCATAGGTCAACGGCCAGATATGCAAGGTTCGAGTTATCTCGTCGTACTGCTCCTTCTCTCGGGCTCTCTGGCTGGGTGCACTTCTTCCGTGACAGAACCGGAGACCACTCTAGGATGCACCTATCCAGATGCCCTCAATTTCAATGAGTCCGCGGTGACCGACGATGGTTCCTGCGAATACCCCGAGCTGCCGGAGGAAATTCAGGGATGCACGTACGAGGGGGCCACCAACTACGACGAGGCCGCCACGGTCGACGATGGTTCGTGCGAGTACCCACCCGATCCGATTCCGGGTTGCACTAATCCTTCTGCCCTGAATTTCAATGCGACAGCCGACACCGACGACGGTTCCTGCAGGTATATTCAGCCTCATGTCCTGATGGTGCTGCTAGACGGCTGGAGGCCTGATGTCATCGCTGCAGCACACACTCCGACCATCGATATGATGATGCAAGACAGCGCCTACTCGATGGAAGCCAGAGTAGAGGACACGACCATCAGCGGATCGGGGCACTCCAGTTTCCTGACGGGTGTTCACAGGGACAAGCACAACGTGCATGGTAACAGCTTCGGTGATGCGAACTACCAGGAGTACCCCTACTGGTTCGACCTCCTGAAGTACGAACGACCGGAGATGCATACGGCAGCGTACCACAATTGGCTCCCGATGGCCGATGCTGCTCTCGATTTCTCGGTGTGCGGCTACTGCGTGGACATGTACATCACAGGGAGCGACAATTCGATCGCATCACAACTCGCCACCGACCTAGGTACCAAGCAGATGGACGCCGTGACGATAGTCATCGACGCCCCGGACGCAGCAGGGCACGGCTACGGCTACCACCCTTCGATTCCCCAGTATGTCGCAGCCATGAACCAGAGCGATGCCTGGCTTGGCATGATGATGGATGCGATATTCGCTCGGACCAACTATGCCGAGGAGGACTGGATGGTGATTATCTCCTCGGACCACGCAGGGTCTGGATATGGCCACGGGTCCAACATCCCGGAGCACCGGGAGGTTCCGTTGATCATTTGGGGTGCCGATTCTCCGGGCACAATATGGCCAGCCCCCGATGCGGTGGACATCGTGCCCACGGCGCTGCACCACATGGGAGTGGAAGTGAGGCCCGAGTGGGGATTGGACGGACGCGCGGTCGGTTTGGAGCCAACCGGGCCGCCGGATGCCGAACTTGGTGTGAATCTGGTATTCAACGGCGATGCGGAGCTAGAGCGTGGCTACTGGCCGAGCGGCCAGGACGCGTCGATCCCAGGATGGACGGACAACGGCACACTCACTACTTGGGTATACGGTGCACCGACATACATGCTGATGGATGATCCGGGGCCTTCCGATAGAGGCTTGAACTACTTCGGCGGCGGAACCTCCAACTCCTCGATGTACCAAGACATCGACCTGAGTGCAATCCAATCCGATATCCAGAACGGGAACATCACCTATTCCCTGACGGCCTTCATTGGCGGCTACTCCACCCAGGACGACCGCATGGAGGTCCTCGTCGAGTTCTTCGATTCCTCGGGGAATCTCCTCCACTCAGGCGGAATAGGGCCGCTCTACGCCGAGGATAGAAACAACACCACTGGAATCTTCCTTCGAGCGGATATCGGTGAAGTCCCTCAGTCCACGGCTTATGTCCGAGTCACTCTCAACGCCTACTTGTCTTACGGGATGAACGATGCCTACGCTGACGACGTCTCACTGGTGCTTGAGCACGGAACTGTCTAATGCAGAGTGAATCTTCTGTGGCTCAGAGAGTCCAGAAGCTCAGGGGTTTAGTTTCGATGAGAACAGTGTCCAAGAATGATTCCATCCATCATATCGACAACCTCGCACCAATGATTCAAATCAAATTCACCCTTGGGCATTTCATGAATCCAAAGATTCGTGCGAAAGAGGAGGAGCTTTACAATCTGGTAAAGGAAATCGAGGCATTGAGGATGGCTCATCAAGGAGAAGAAGTTCCCGATTATGAATTTACGAATCTACATGGTAACATCAAACTATCAGAGATGTTTGGTGACAAGTCAGGACTGTTCGTGATACACAACATGGGACAAGGGTGCAGATACTGCACATTGTGGGCTGACGGTATCAATGCCTTCCTACAACATTTAGAAACCGAATTCTCAGTGTTTCTGGTTTCAAAAGACGACCCTGCCACGCAGAGGACATTCGCCAACGAGAGGGGCTGGAGGTTCCAGTTGGCATCGCATGATGGGGAAAGTTACGCGATTGAACAGAGTGTGGAGGAGGGGGAGGACAACTACCCAGGAATCTCATACTTCGTCAAGCGGGATGAAAAGATATTCAAGAAGAATAATGCCACTTTTGGACCTGGTGATGCCTTCTGTTCACTGTGGCACATTCTCTCTCTGAGTGGGAGGAATGAGGAGGATTGGTTTCCGCAGTTCAACTACTGGAAGCGACCAGAATCGTTGGATGATGGCGGGCGTAATGTCGAGTGACCACTCGCATGGCGGATTAACGAGGCGTTGACCCTCGTGAATCTAAACCCCTGAGCTTCCGGACTCACGAGGATTCACCGATTCAATGGGTAGCGTCCAAACCGACCGACTGAAAGCCCTTTATTTGGCTCGAACCGGTTGAATGGGTTTTCGGATAGACCCTCTCAACCTAT
>ENA-ORDG01000544-ORDG01000544.1-marine-metagenome-genome-assembly--contig:-NODE-544-length-17070-cov-4.613253_pt1 | contig 17070 bp, 13 predicted proteins | sample MGYA00248629_ERZ508524 | MGnify/ENA primary metagenome ERZ508524 (study PRJEB26194, sample SAMN05421901) | marine metagenome | isolation source: East of Rio de Janeiro, Brazil, South Atlantic Ocean...
CCTTTTGCTGCTCCTTCAAAGTTTTTAATGCTTTCTCCTAAGCTAGACATTAACGCTCCGTCAATCTTAGCTTCTTTTAGCATATCATCTAATTTTTTTGATAAAGAAACCTCTGCTTCTTTAACGTCTTGTTTTTTAGCAACATTTTTTGGTGCTGAAGCTCCTCCTGCTAACTCAGGATAAACTAAAGACCAGTCTAATTCATCATCAACAGGCTCAAACGCAGAAATTGCAAAAATCGCAGCTTCTACCACTAATCCAATAGTTAACATTAAACCTCCAGTAAGTGGTCCTATTTCAAAGTGCATAATTTTAAATAATGCACCAATAATTACTACTGAAGCTCCAAGCCCATAGGCCATATTCATAATTTTCTTTCCTTTTTTTGACTTTGCCATAATAAAAGTTTTAGTTGTTTAAGTTAAGTTAAGTAAAAATTAATTGAGATTTTCATGCTATCTCACTAGCATATAATTGTGTGTATTATCTTGGAGGTTGATTTAAGTTCACCTCGTTACCAAGATAATCTTGTACGGTTCTAAATCCGATATAACTTCTTGCTGAATCTGCATATTCGTAGTCTCTAGAACTTACTTGTAGGAAATACGCAACATCTTTCCAAGAACCACCTCTAACGACTTTACGTTTATTGTCTTTATCGTTAACGTTAGGATTCATTGAAGAATAATATTCATAAGAAGCAGCATCATAAGAAGAATCTACCCACTCTGCTACGTTTCCAGACATATTGTAAAGATTGTAGTCATTAGGCTCGTAAGAATCTGCTTCAACAGTATATAAAGAATTATCTGCAGCATAATCACCTCTTAAAGGCTTGAAGTTTGCTAAGAAACACCCTCTATCGTTCTTTGCATAAGGACCACCCCAAGGATAAGTTGCAGATTCCAAACCACCTCTAGCAGCGTATTCCCACTCTGCTTCTGAAGGCAAACGATATCTATCTACGTTATCTTCACCTTTAGATTTTCTGTAACCATTATGAATTAAAGTTCTCCAATCACAAAAAGCTTTAGCTTGCGTCCAACTCACACCAACAACAGGATAATCATCATAAGCTGCGTGAGAAAAATAAGAGTTATGCATTGGCTCGTTATAAGAATAGCTAAAATCTTTAATCCAAACAGTAGTATCTGGATAAACCTGAACTTTCTCTTCTTTGATAAACTGAGAACGATCACCTTGAGCTCTTGCTGCCGCCTCGATATCCATAGTTTTGTAACTATACTCAAACTTAGTCACATCCATTAAACGCTGACCGTTGTACGACTGCGTGTCTGGAAGATAAATCTCATCCATTACCGCAACATAATCTTGATCTGGATATTCTGCAGTTGCCCAAAGAATTTCCGGATCCCAATTTAAACGTTGTTTATTTGGATCGTAATGAATTGAATATTGTTGGTAAGGAGTTTCTGTTGTTTCTCCTGTCCCATTATTTCTACCACCATCTTGCTGAGAACCTTTAAATGCGTAATCCTGGATAGACCCACCGTTACCACCGTCGGCATCACCACCGCCACCGCCGCCAATCTCAGCAGCTTCAGCTAATTTTTGTCTTACGATAGAATCTCTAACCCAATGCACGAATTGTCTATATTCTGCATTAGTGATCTCTGTTTCATCCATATAAAACGAACGAACAGTTACCGTTTTTGTAGGAGCATTATTAAGTCCTGCAATATCATCATCAGATTTACCCATAATAAACGAACCTCCAGGAACTTCTGTCATTCCGTATGGTTTTTCGGGATGCCATTTTTTCCCACGAGCACCAACTAATTGGCCTTGTGTTCCGCTATTACAACTAGCTAAAAATGAGGCTACTGCAATAATTAAAAATACTTTCTTCATAACATTTAAGGTTAAGGTGATCTTAATTTAAGGGCGTAAACCTATTTATTTATTTCCTAAAAAACAATTTTTTAAGAAATTTATTTAATAAATAGATTTAAAAAAATCACAAATTTAAATTTCGTTTTTTCTATATGCCTTGAACCATCGCTCCGGAATTACCTGATTGCAAGCATCTAAGTAATCCTGATGACTACAAGACAATAACGATTGTTTATTTAATTTATTGTTAAAATTTTTTGAATTCGGTATCTCTACCCACCATCTTCCAGAAATTTCGCTTCTATAAAAGACTAAATGCTCATTTTCCAGAGGAACGGTAAATTTAGTAAACTCTTTTAAAAAGGAATTATTGTATTCTTTTTTTCTAAAATTTACTCCTTCGATAAAATACCATAAAATTTGGGACACCAACATAGCACTATTTTTGGTTAAATCCAAATCTTGTATTTCATAAATACCTAAAGAACTTACTTTATCGCTTATCCCGGCATACCTAGATAAGGCACATATTTCTTTTCCGCTAAAGCCATTAGGCATCGACGGATTCACATTTGTCATCGCCACCGAAGTTACGTCTAAGGTTACAAAATTAGCATCACGCATAACCGGTTCTGCCAATGTGATGTCTGAAGAAATTTCACCTAATCGATAGGCTTCAAAAAACAGTTTATCTATTAAATTAATCTCTTCTTGCGCATTAAAATAAGTCTGGTAACCAATATTTGCGTAATTAAACAAATTGTAAGGCTCGTTCACCACCATTTTGCCTACATAAGACTTATTACATAAATCTTGCTCCGTATCGCCTAAATCAAACTGCGCATCGACGTTGACTAAATTCACCATCTGACCGTAATCGTCGTAAGCGCGATATTGCGCATAAGCCAGATCTTGACTTCCTCCTAAGATTATCGGAATAATACTTCTATTCAATAAGTCTTCTGTTACTTGTTTCAACAGAAAATAGGTATCATCTACAGAGTCACCGGCATAAATATCACCTAGATCGGCAATACGCTCATTCCAATTTCCCGAATAAAGCTTATAAAACTCTTTTCGAATATGATTAAAGTTGAAAGGAACATCGTTTTCACGAACACTCCTTCTACTTTCTACAACACCAATAATCGCTACTTTAATTTCAGTTAAATCAGGAAAATCATTCGCGGTATGAAAACTTAATTGCTTTCCTAAAGTAGATTTATGTAAACTTTCTACTTCTGCTAAAATATCTTCTGAAATAGGGTGAAGAAATTCAAAACTCATTAACAATTACTTTTTAGTCGTTTTCTTTTTGGCTGTTGTTTTCTTCTTAGTTGCCGTCTTTTTCTTAGTCGCTTTCTTCTTTGGTGCTTTTTTCTCGATCATCTCTTTCACTTCATCAAGTGTAAGCTTGGTCGCATCAACGGTTTTTGGCAACTCTATTTTGGTTCTTCCTTTGGTAATTTTACTTCTTCCCCAACGGGCTTTTTCAACTTTAATCCCTTCATCTTCCCAATGATGAATTAATTTTTCTCTTTCTTTCTTCTTCTTATCTTCAATTAATTCAATAATATCATCTTCAGAAAGATTATCGAAATCGTATTTCTTATTTACATTAATAAAGATGCCGTTCCACTTTAAATAAGGACCAAATCTCCCGACTCCTTTTTGCACGTCTTTATCTTCATAATTATAAATTGGCGCATCTGCTTTCTCTTTTTCTTTGATCAACTCCATCGCACGATCAAAAGAAACATCTAACGGATCTTCTCCTTTTTCTAAAGAAACATATTTTTTACCGAACCTCACATAAGGACCGTAACGCCCATTGTTCACCTCAACTTTTTCTCCTTTATATTCTCCTAATTCCTTCGGAAGCTGAAATAAATCTAAAGCTTCTTCAAAAGTGATCGAACTTAAAGTTTGATCTGGACCTAAACTTGCAAACTGCGGTTTTTCATCATCTTCTACCGAACCAATTTGCACCATCGGACCAAATTTACCTAAACGCGCACTTACCGGCTTTCCTGTTTTAGGATCTTTACCCAACACGCGCTCACCAACTTCTCGCTCGGCATTTTCTGCCACATCTTTTACAGTAGGATGAAATTCGTTATAGAACTCATTCATCATCTCGGTCCACTTCTCGTTTCCTTCAGCAATATCATCAAAATCCTGCTCTACTTTTGCCGTAAAGTTGTAATCTAAGATATTTTTAAAATGCTGAACCAAGAAATCGTTCACCACCATTCCTACATCGGTCGGGATCAGTTTTCCTTTATCTAAACCTACCATTTCGGTTAAAGTTTTCTCTGAAACTTTATTATTCTTTAAAGTGAATTTTGCGTATTCACGCTCTTTACCATCTACCGAACCTTTTTCGATATATTTTCTATTCTGAATTGTTGAAATCGTTGGCGCATAAGTCGATGGTCGACCAATACCTAATTCTTCTAATTTTTTCACCAACGAAGCTTCCGTATATCTAGAAGGCGGTCTGGTAAAACGCTCGGTTGCGGTGATGTATTTATTCTGAAGTGAATCGCTCACCTTCATCGCCGGTAATAAACCTGCCTGCTCTTCTTCTTCATCATCGGTTCCTTCTAAGTAAACTTTTAAGAAACCATCGAATTTTAAAATCTCACCGTTCGCTGTAAACTGCTTATCGTGTTTATCGGCTTCAATTTTAACATTGGTACGCTCTAGTTGCGCGTCACTCATTTGTGAAGCAATGGCACGTTTCCAAATTAATTCGTACAAACGCTGTTGGTCGCGTTCTGCATTTACCGTATGATTTTCAAAATGTGTAGGTCTAATCGCTTCGTGAGCTTCTTGCGCTCCTTTCGATTTTCCCTTATAATTTCTGGCTTTTAAATATTTTTCACCATAAGCGTGATTGATCTCGTGCGCCGCGCCTTGCTTTGCTTCATCAGATAAATTCACACTATCGGTTCTCATATAAGTAATATGACCTGCTTCGTACAAGCGTTGCGCCATATTCATGGTTTTACTTACCGAGAAATATAATTTTCTTGCCGCTTCCTGCTGAAGTGTTGACGTGGTAAATGGTGGCGCCGGAGTTTTCTTTGCCGGTTTTTTAGTTAAATCGGCTACTTTAAAATTGGCGCTTATGTTTTGCTGAAGAAACTCTTCTGCTTCTTCTTTGGTATCAAAATTTTTCGGAAGTTTTGCTTTGAACGATTTTCCTTCTTCCGTAGAGAATTCAGCATCTACGCGATAGCTGGCTTTGGTTTCAAAATCTTGAATTTCACGTTCGCGCTCTACAATTAATCGTACAGAAACCGATTGAACACGTCCGGCCGAAAGTCCGCCTTTTACTTTTCGCCACAATACCGGCGAAAGCTCGTAACCTACCAAACGGTCTAAAACTCGTCTGGCTTGCTGTGCATTTACCAAGTTATAATTAATTCCGCGTGGATTCTTGATCGCTTTTAAAATGGCATTTTTAGTGATCTCGTGAAAAACAATACGTTTTGTTTTATCTTCTTTTAAATCTAACTCTTCTGCTAAATGCCAAGCAATAGCCTCTCCCTCGCGATCCTCATCACTTGCGAGCCAAACCATTTCAGATTTTTTAGCTAGATTTTTTAATTTTCGAACAACATCTTTCTTGTCTTTACTAACAACATATTTTGGCTTAAAATTCCCGTCTACATCGACACCTAACTCTTTGGTAGGCAAGTCGGCAATATGCCCAAAACTCGACTCTACTTTATAGTCTTTTCCTAGAAATTTTTCTATTGTTTTTGCCTTCGCTGGTGACTCTACGATCACTAAATTCTTCGCCATAGATCAATAATTTGTTGATTGCAAAAGTAGTTGATTTTTTTTATTTCAATTTTTTTCTGCTGAAAATTCTAAAATTCTTCCGCTTTGACCTCTTAAATATTACTTTAAAAATAAATTTTCGTTAGTGTTATTTTCCTGTGGTTTTTCTTCTTCAGCTTCATAAAAACCAATCGTCTTTTTATACACCATATATTGCGGAATAAGCGAAAAAGAGGCGGTTACAAAAACACCAACAAAACATAAAAACATCCCCACGACTTGAGCGGCAAATCCCGCAACAATTGTTAGCCCAAAAATGAGTAGCCATTTTTTTGTTCCTAATTTAAAACTCGCTTTAAGCAACTCTTTAGCCGATAAGTCTGGATTGAAAGCAAAAAACAGCGGAACTAAATTAAGCGGTACCAATACATAAAACAGAGGTAACATACACAATAAGGCTGCTGCAAAAGCAATTCCCACAGACATTAGCGCCACTAAAAACACTTTACTTAAATATTCCTTTTTAAAGTAGTAGAAATAATTATCTGAAGTAGAAACACCCAAATCTTGCTGTTTACAAATCCTGTAAAACCCGGCACGCATAAGTGTATTCAACACAAATATTAAAAAGAAAATAATTACATATGCAGGAATCATCACGAATAGCAATAAAACAGGCGGTGTTCCATCATCTGCAAATGCCTCCGGATTTGACAAACCTAAAAACAGCATCGGCACATAAAAAATAAACATACAAGGAATAGTGAACACTACGGTAAGTAAATTAATCACCAATCCTTGCACCCAAACTTTCTTAAAGAGCTCAAAAGATTCATCTAAAATATTCCCGAAATCTAACTGCGGTGCTTTTTCAATTTTCTCCTCTAGTAAATGTAATTTCATAAAAATGTATCGCTTAAAGATTTTCAAAGAAAGAATATTTTCTAATCTAAAACAAAAAAGCCCTCTAAACAGAGGGCTTTTTCTTCATCGCAATTTTTTTCAACTTAATTTAAACTAAACGAACTTAACAAAACAATTCCTTCTGAAGTATATCGATACTGATAAAGCATATCTCCACCTACCATTAATAATACATTTTCTAACGGAATAACATCGTAGGTTTCTATATTTTCAAAATGATCGATAAGCGAAATTTCCGGCGTAGCAGAGGCGTCAAAGACCTTTAATCCTTCACTTCCATCACACACAAAAAGATGATCATCTTTAATTCCTAAACCATAAGGTTCTTCCATTTCGTAAACCGCGACACGCTCCGGCATATTTTTATTAGAAATATCGATCACTTCTAACTGACTCAAATTTTGGCCACAATCATTACCACCACGAATGGTTACATAAGCCCAATCTCCTTGAACCACGACGGGATCGCAACCCACAACATGATCGATTCGGGAAACGTAACTCGGCGCAGCAGGGTTTTCGATACTATAAATGTACATTCCGCTAGAGCTTCCTAAATACAAGTAATCGCCTTGATTAAAAATAGTTTCAATTTGCCAACCTACATATTCAGAATTTACCGCGATCGGATTTTCCTGGGTTTGAATATCGAAAATATGAATTTCACTTTCAGTCACCGTATATAAATAGTCATTCACAATTTTAAATCTTGCCATCGAGCCGCCGGTTCCCGTTCCGCCACTAGCTTCAGCTCCATCAAAAAATGCAATATCATTTTGAATTTCTCGATATTCTGTTCTTACTTCAAAACCAATAATTATTTCGGTTTCATAATCATAATCACTTTCATCTAAATAACTTACGCCTTCAGGCATTGTTGGATAATAGTAATTAAAAACATTTTCTATACGTGTCTCATATTCAATATTCGTCACATCACTTAAATCGAAAACCACTAGATCTGGACCACTATTCGCATATAACTTATCGTCTTTGATAGCAACGTCTGTATTCTGCGGAATTTTCAAAAAGTTTTTCTGAATAGGGTTTGAAGGATCGCTATTATCTAACACGTGTACTCCTTCTAATTGATCGTTAATGAAAATTAGATCGTCGTAAGCATAAATTTTACCAGATTGTTGAATAGGCTGTGCATTTTCTACACTTGTTGAAGTTCTAAACTCTGCTAAAGACATAGTCTGCGGAATCGCTACTTGCACTCTTTCAATCCCGGAATCGTTAACTTCTTCACAACTCCAAACCACAGAAGCCAAGAAAAAAAGTAAAAATAATTTTTTCATAAGTTATTGATTAGTTACAATTTAAAGATGCCGGCAACGCAAAAAGGTTGCGTAATAAAAATTAAAAAACTTAAGGCTGTCAGTTTGTCAGAATTTGCATTTAACTGTATCTTTGCGCTTCAACTTTTAATTAAGAACCTTGATTTATGGAGAAGGTAATTGACGAAACAAAACAAGGAAGCGCCTTGGTGATGGAACCCAAGAAAGAGAACGGCCGCAAACTTTTTATCGAGAGTTATGGTTGCCAAATGAATTTTAGCGATAGTGAAATCGTTGCTTCCATTTTAGCCAAAGAAGGTTTTAACACCACCAACCAGTTAGAAGATGCAGATTTGGTTTTGGTGAACACTTGTTCGATTCGTGAAAAAGCAGAACAAACCGTTAGAAAACGTCTAGAAAAATATAATGCCGTAAAGCGTAAAAACCCAAAAATGAAAGTGGGCGTTTTAGGTTGTATGGCAGAACGTTTAAAAGAAAAATTTCTTGAAGAAGAAAAGATCGTCGATCTAGTTGTAGGTCCAGATGCTTATAAAGATTTACCCAACCTAATCGATGAAGTTGAAGAAGGTAGAAACGCAGTAAATGTGATTCTCTCTAAAGAAGAAACTTATGGCGATGTTTCTCCCGTGCGTTTGCAAAGTAACGGAGTTTCAGCCTTTGTATCGATCACCAGAGGTTGCGATAATATGTGTACGTTTTGCGTAGTGCCATTTACGCGTGGTAGAGAACGTAGTCGTGACCCGCAAAGTATTTTAGAAGAAGTGAACGATCTAGCGGAAAGAGGTTTTAAAGAAATTACACTTTTAGGCCAAAACGTAGATAGCTATTTATGGTACGGCGGCGGACTCAAAAAAGATTTCAAAAACGCTACCGAAATGCAAAAGGCAACCGCAGTAGGTTTTGCAGGCTTACTCGATATGGTCGCAAAAGCACAACCTAAAATGCGTATTCGTTTTTCTACTTCGAACCCGCAAGATATGACGCTAGATGTGATTGAAGCGATGGCAAAACACAAAAACATCTGTAAATACATTCATTTACCGGTGCAAAGTGGTAGCGATCGTATTCTAAAGAAGATGAATCGTTTACATACGCGTGAAGAATATTTTGAATTGATCGATAACATTAGAAAAATTATTCCAGACTGCGCAATCTCTCAAGATATGATCACCGGTTTCCCTACAGAAACAGAAGAAGACCATCAAGACACACTTTCGTTAATGGAATATGTGAAATATGATTTCGGATTTATGTTTGCGTATTCTGAAAGACCCGGAACGATGGCAGGAAGAAAATTTGAAGATGATATTCCGGAAAAAGTAAAGAAAAGACGTTTACAAGAAGTGATCGATCTTCAGCAAAAACATTCGCACTACCGTACGCAAGAACACTTAGGTAAAGTAGAAGAAGTTTTAATTGAAAAAGAATCGAAAAAATCTGATTTACACTGGAGCGGAAGAAACACACAAAACACCATGGTAGTTTTCCCAAAAGAAAATTACAAAGTAGGCGATTTTGTAAACGTAAAAATTCTTGACTGTACAACTGCAACGCTCATTGGCGAACCGGTAGGTTATTCAGATAACAACTAACACATGGAATCAGTTCAAGCAACAAAACAACGCTTTGGCATTATTGGTAACGATAAAGGCCTTAACCGAGCGATTGAAAAAGCCATACAAGTAGCGCCTACCGATATTTCGGTATTGGTTACCGGAGAAAGTGGAGTTGGTAAAGAAAGTGTACCAAAGATCATTCATTCGTTATCACACCGTAAACACGGTAAATATATTGCGGTGAACTGTGGAGCGATTCCTGAAGGAACGATCGACAGTGAACTTTTTGGGCACGAAAAAGGTGCTTTTACCGGAGCTACTCAAACCCGAAGTGGTTATTTTGAAGAAGCCGACGGCGGAACTATTTTTTTAGATGAAGTAGGCGAATTGCCACTAACTACACAAGTACGTTTATTACGTGTATTAGAAAACGGTGAGTTTATAAAAGTAGGTTCTTCAAAAGTGCAAAAAACCAATGTTCGCATCGTGGCAGCCACCAATGTGAATATGTTTGAAGCCATAAAAAAAGAAAAATTCAGAGAAGATCTATACTATCGTTTAAGCACGGTAGAAATTCATCTTCCGCCATTGCGCGAGCGTGATGAAGACATTCATTTACTGTTTAGAAAATTTGCTTCAGACTTTGCTCTAAAATATAAAATGCCTTCTATTCGTTTAGACGAAAATGCGGTGCAAGTGCTTCAAAAATACAGATGGAGCGGTAATATTAGACAATTGCGAAATATTGCTGAACAAATTTCGGTTCTTGAGCAAACTCGTTCGATCGATGCTGCTACTTTACGTTCATACTTACCAAATGTCGGTGATAATTTACCGGCGGTTGTTAATCAGAAAAAAAGCGAAAGCGATTTCAGCAATGAGCGTGAAATTCTTTACAAAGTGCTTTTTGATATGAAAAGTGACTTAAACGATCTTAAAAAACTTACGCTAGAATTAATGCGTAACGGCGATAGCGATCAAGTAAGAAGTGATAACGAAAGTCTTATTCAAAAGATTTACGGCAATGATGAGGAGCAAGCACAATATGAAGAAGAATTAGAAGAACAGATGGAAGTACTTCAAATTCCGGAAAAGCACGAAAGCACTCAACACCAGCCCACACCAACGGTAAGCGAAGACAAATATTCTTTTGCTGAAGAAATTGAAGAAGAAGAAACACTTTCTCTTCAAGACAAAGAAATAGAATTGATAAAAAAGTCACTAGAACGCCATAACGGAAAACGTAAAGCAGCCGCCGAAGAATTAGGGATTAGCGAACGAACGCTTTACAGAAAAATTAAACAGTACGATTTATAAAATGTTGAAATTTTTAAAAATACATCGACCGCTCGCTTTTACATTATTAGCGTTGGTTTGCTTCACACTAAATAGTTGTGGTATTTATTCACTTTCTGGAGCAAACCCAGGAAATGCAGAAACTTTTCAGGTTAACTTTTTTCAAAATAATGCCGATTTAGTTGAACCGGGAATCGATAGAACTTTTACTAATCAGTTACAAGATTTTATTCAGAATCAAACAAGTTTAAGTTTGGTAAATACCGGCGGTGATTTAATTTACGAAGGTGAGATCGTACAATATTATGTTGCTCCAATGACGGCGACCAGCCAAAACACAGCAGCACAAAACCGATTAACCATTGCGGTGAATGTGAGGTATTACAATAACACCGATCCTGAAAAAGATTTTGAACAGCGTTTTTCTTTCTATTTTGATTACGGTGCCAACGAGCAATTAACCGGCTCTACGCTAGATACCGCATTAGATGAAATTTTTACACGATTAACGCAAGATATTTTTAACGCATCGCTCACCGACTGGTAAATGAAAGCTGAAGAATTTCTAGACATAGCAGCCAAAAAGCAAGCGATCACGCAATCGCAAACCAATCAACTTGCCGATGTGGTTGAAAAACACCCGTATTTTCAAGCAGCAAGAGCTATTCATTTAAAAGGTTTAAAGCAAAATCATCATTTTTCTTATAATGCTGAATTAAGAAAAGTGGCGGCTTACACTACCGATCGTAGAATTTTATTCGATTATATTACCTCTGCAGAATTTAATCAGCATCGTTTTTCTTCGATCATCAAAAATAGAAACGAAGAAAATAAGCGTCTAGAAACTTTCGATGAAGCTTTATCGATGAATATGGCAGAAGCCGATCAAGTACTCGACCCTAATTTATTTGAAATTTCTAAAGATGAAAGTAAAAGCCAACAACCAGCTAAAGAAGAGAATAATTTAGAAATTGGCAAGCCTCTAGAATTCAGCAGAAAAGAAGCACATTCATTTGCAGAATGGTTAAAATTAACCAACGCTAAGAAGATAGAACGAGAAAATTCAACTTCAACAGAAAAAGAACCAGTGAAAGTTTCTTCTAAAAAGTTTGAATTGATCGATAATTTTATTGCTAATAATCCTAAGATCTCTCCGGTTAAAGAACACAAGTCAAAAGAAGTAAAGCTAGTAGACAAAGGGCCTAGCAATCAATTAATGACAGAAACTTTAGCTCGTGTTTATCTAGAACAGAAAAATTATAGCAAAGCTATACAAGCATATAAAATATTAATTTTGAAAAATCCCGAAAAAAGTGGTTTATTTGCAGACCAAATTCGGGAAATAGAGAAAATACAAGAAAATAAAAACTCATAAGTAATGTTTACAATATTTTTAACGCTAATCGTTATCGTAGCATTTTTGCTAATCGTAGTTATTATGGTTCAAAACCCTAAAGGCGGAGGATTATCTTCTTCTTTTGGCGGTGGTGGCGCTCAAATTGGTGGTGCTCAAAAAACAACCGACTTTTTAGATAAAAGTACTTGGACGCTTGCAACTGTGCTTTTAGTACTTATCTTATTATCTAACGTTGCTATTATGGATGGTAACGGCCCTTCTGAATCTAGAGTTATTGGTGGCGATAACGCTGCACCGGCAACAGAAATTCCTGCTGAAGAAACTCCGGCCGTACAACCAGAAACCACAACTACAGAAGATGCTGAATAAGTAAACTTCTTTCACATTATTAAAAATGCCAACTGTTCGATGACAAGTTGGCATTTTTTTTTGCTATTTGGCAGCATATTTTCATTGGCATAATTTTCGAATATTCGAAACCCATAAACATTATAATAATTTAAAATACTTATAAAAATGGGATTAAAATTTAAACCTTTAGCAGACAGAGTTGTTGTAGAACCTGTTGCTGCAGAAACTAAAACTGCTTCTGGAATCTATATTCCAGATTCTGCAAAAGAAAAACCTCAACACGGTAAAGTTGTAGCTGTTGGTAATGGCACTAAAGATCACGATATGACAGTGAAAGAAGGTGACCAAGTTCTTTATGGTAAGTTTTCTGGAACAGAATTAAAATTAGAAGGTAAAGATTACTTGATCATGAAAGAATCAGAGATTTTCGGTATTCTTTAATTAATCTCAATTCACAACATTCAATTCAACGAATTAATCAATTAAAAATTCAACAAAAATGGCAAAAGATATAAAATTTGATCTCGAAGCAAGAGACGGAATAAAACGCGGTGTAGATGCTTTAGCAAATGCTGTAAAAGTTACTTTAGGCCCAAAAGGTCGTAACGTAATTATTAGCAAATCTTTCGGTGCGCCGGTAGTTACAAAAGATGGTGTTTCTGTAGCTAAAGAAATCGAGTTAGAAGATGCTTTAGAAAATATGGGAGCGCAAATGGTAAAAGAAGTTGCTTCTAAAACCAACGATCTTGCCGGTGACGGTACAACTACGGCAACAGTTTTAGCACAAGCTATCGTAAAAGAAGGGCTTAAAAACGTTGCTGCAGGAGCAAACCCAATGGATATTAAAAGAGGTATCGACAAAGCTGTAGCTTCTATTACTGAAGAGTTAGCTAAGCAAAGCAAAGAAGTAGGAAGCAGCTCTGAGCAAATCAAGCAAGTAGCTTCTATTTCTGCTAACAACGATGAAGTTATTGGTGAGTTAATCGCTCAAGCTTTTAACAAAGTTGGTAAAGAAGGTGTAATTACTGTTGAAGAAGCTAAAGGAACAGATACTTACGTAGATGTTGTAGAAGGTATGCAGTTTGACAGAGGTTACTTATCTCCTTATTTCGTAACCAACAGCGAAAAAATGACTACCGATCTAGAGAATCCTTACATTCTTATTTACGATAAGAAAATCTCTACGATGAAAGATTTAATGCCGGTACTTGAGCCGGTTGCTCAAAGCGGTAAACCATTATTAATTGTTGCAGAAGATGTAGATGGTGAAGCTTTAGCAACATTAGTAGTAAACAAATTAAGAGGTTCTTTAAAAATTGCTGCAGTTAAAGCTCCAGGTTTTGGTGACCGTAGAAAAGCAATGTTAGAAGATATCGCCATCTTAACCGGTGGTACTGTAATTTCTGAAGAAAGAGGATTTACTTTAGAAAGTGCTACCATCGATCAATTAGGTACTGCAGAAAAAGTAAGTATCGATAAAGACAACACAACCGTTGTTAATGGTGCTGGTGACGATGAAAACATTAAAGCTAGAGTTAACCAAATTAAAGCTCAGATCGAGAGTACAACTTCAGACTACGACAGAGAAAAGCTTCAAGAGCGTTTAGCTAAGCTTTCTGGTGGTGTTGCAGTACTTTATGTTGGTGCAGCTTCAGAAGTTGAAATGAAAGAAAAGAAAGACCGTGTAGATGATGCACTTCACGCAACAAGAGCTGCTGTCGAAGAAGGTATTGTTGCCGGTGGTGGTGTTGCTTTAGTGAGAGCAAAAGAAGCTTTAGCTAAATTAAAATCTGAAAATGCAGATGAAGCAACCGGTATCCAAATCGTGAACCGTGCGATCGAAGCTCCGTTAAGAACAATTGTTGAAAACGCAGGCGGAGAAGGTTCTGTAGTGATCAATAAAGTTCTTGAAGGTAAGAAAGGATTTGGTTACGATGCAAAAACCGAAGCTTACGTAGATATGCTTAAAGCAGGAATCATCGATCCTAAAAAAGTAACGCGTGTAGCTTTAGAAAATGCAGCTTCTGTTTCTGGAATGATTCTAACTACAGAATGTGCATTAATCGACCTACCGGAAGATGATAACGGTGGCGGAGGAATGCCACAAGGAATGGGTGGCGGTATGCCGGGAATGATGTAAGATCATTTTTTCCATTAAATAAATTAGAAAAAGCCTGCTCGTTTGAGTGGGCTTTTCTTTTGTTAAATATTAGTTTACGCTTCATCTTCAATCTTTAATTATAGCTACATTTAGAAATAAACAACGATCTTTATGACAAATCTTTCAAGTAAACTTCAGCGTTATCAAAAATTTTTCAGTTTTATGCTGAAGTATTGGAACAGTGAATTATTGAAATACACTTCCTCTCAAGCGATGGAAGAAACTCAAAGCGAAGAAAGTTACGATTTCGATCATTCTCCGGAAGAATTAGCTGAAGATCTTAAGCAGATGGGACCAACATACATTAAACTTGGTCAGCTGCTTTCTACACGTCCCGATTTGCTACCAGAAGCTTATTTAAATGAATTAGCTTGTCTGCAAGACGATGCTCCAACCATACCTTATAAAAAAATTCATGAGATTGTTGAAGCAGAATTAGGCACCAGAATTTCTAAAGCTTTTGAAGAGTTTGAAGAAAAACCACTCGCCAGCGCATCGATTGGTCAAGTACATTTAGCCAAATTACGTTCAGGTAAAAAAGTGGTGGTTAAAATTCAGCGACCAAATATTCAGGAAGATTTTTTAAAAGATCTGGATACCCTAACAGAAATTGCTGCCTTTGCGGTGAAGCATTCTAAAACTGCACAGCAATACGCGTTTAACGATGTTCTAGAAGAGCTTCGTTACATTCTTCTACAAGAATTAGATTATCAGAAAGAAGCTGCTAACCTGAGTAAACTTCATAAAAACCTTCAGCATTTCAAAAACATTATAGTCCCGAAACCTATTTCTGATTATTCCACACAAAAAGTTTTGACGATGGAATATATTGAAGGAGTTAAAGTGACTTCCATTTCTCCTTTCAAAAAAATTGAAGAGAATTACACGCCGCTAGTTGAAGAGCTAGTCAAAGCTTATTTACAGCAAATTTTAGAGGATGGTTTTGTACATGCAGATCCGCACCCTGGAAATATTCATCTTACCAAAGATTGCGAATTAGTCTTGCTCGATGCAGGAATGACGGCTCGGTTTTCTTCTACCTTAAGAGAAAACATTCTTCAGCTTTTAATGGCAGTAAGTAAAACCGATGGCGATAAAACAGCTGAACTTTTACAACAAATAAGTGAAATTGATAAAGATGCCGATATTGAACATTTTAAACATATTTTAAATCGGTTACTCTTTGAAAGCGAAAACAGCAAGGCTAAAGATTTAAAAACCGGGCGGTTGCTTATTCAGATTAATCAGGTAGCAGCACAAAACGGAATTCATATTCCTGTAGAAATTAATATCCTTGGAAAAGTATTGATGAACATGGATCAGATTATTGCTGAATTAGATCCGGAATTTGAATTGCAACCTGCTATTCGTCATCATCTTAAAAAATTAATGCAGAAGAAAATGTGGGAAGAGTTGAAACCTGAAAATTTTTTCCACGTGCTTATTGATTTAAAAAAGTTAATCGAACAAGCTCCACGCAGATTAAACAAAGTATCGGGATTATTAGCAAATAACGATCTGAAATTGAATCTTGAAGTTTTAGATGAAGAACAGCTTACCCAAGGACTTCAAAAAGTAGCCAACAGAATCACACTGGGTTTAATTTTAGCTTCCTTAATTATTGGGGCAGCGATGCTAATGCAAGTTCCTACCAGCTTCACGATTTTTGGTTATCCCGGTTTAGCAATTATCTTGTTTCTCCTTGCTGCGCTTGGCGGAGTTATCTTGATGTTTAATATTATTTTTAAGGATAGATAGTAAGTATTGAGAAAAAATTACTTCTCGACTCCGCTCGAAGTGACACGTAGTTTTCTTCAGAATCAAGCGTGGAATGACGATAAAATCTAACGACAATTATTGAATTAAAAGAAAACAACTTAAATAGAAAAGCCCACTCAAAATGAGCAGGCTTTTAAAATATTAATTAATATCGCTTCTTTATGAAACCGCCTTCAATTTCTTGATGGTTGATTTTTGTAAAGCTTTTTCTGCATAGGCTTTTGTTACCTTAAATTCAGTTTCATTACTTTCAGGTAAATCGAACATTGCATCGGTTAAGATAGCTTCACAAAGGGAACGTAAACCTCTTGCTCCAAGCTTATATTCAATGGCTTTTTCAACAATATAATCTAACGCGCCATCGGTAATATCGAATTCGATATCATCCATCGCGAAAAGCTTTTTATACTGTTTTACCAAAGCATTTTTAGGCTCGGTTAAAATAGCACGAAGCGTTTCAGCATCTAACGGATTCATAAAGGTTAACACCGGCAAACGACCAATAATTTCAGGTATTAAACCAAAATCTTTTAAATCTTTTGGGATAATATATTTCAGTAAGTTTTCTTTTTCAATTTCATCTTCACCTCTCGAAGCTGAATAACCCACAGCCTGAATATTTAAACGTTTTGAAATATTTCGCTCAATACCATCAAAAGCTCCACCGGCAATAAATAAAATATTACTAGTATCTACTTC
>ENA-ORDG01000545-ORDG01000545.1-marine-metagenome-genome-assembly--contig:-NODE-545-length-17067-cov-4.356210_pt1 | contig 17067 bp, 15 predicted proteins | sample MGYA00248629_ERZ508524 | MGnify/ENA primary metagenome ERZ508524 (study PRJEB26194, sample SAMN05421901) | marine metagenome | isolation source: East of Rio de Janeiro, Brazil, South Atlantic Ocean...
AGAAATGAAGATGCTAAATCCAACGTTTAATCGTTTTTTCAAAAGTTTCAACTTCATTTAAAATTTTAACTTCAATAGGAAGGTAAAAAAGTTTTTCTGCAGGAAGTTGATTTTTCAACCGCATAAAATCTTTTTCGGTAGTTAAGATCAATTCAGCTTTATTAATTTTTTGAAGATCGTCATTTTTAAAATTATAATGATCCGGGAAATCTAGATGCTTAAATTCTAGACCAAGTTGCTTTAAATGCTCTACAAAAGGTTGAGGTTTAGCAATTCCTGTAACTAACGTGAAATTTTTAAAATCTTGAAGTGGCTTCGAGTTTTGCTGAAGGTTGTAAGCCACTTCAGAATACTTAATAGCAGAAAAGAAAACCTTTTGTGAAGGCAGCGGTTTCAATTGCTGTTTAATTTTTAGCATTTCTTCCGCAGAAATAGTCGGCTTACATTTAGTAACAACGATGAGATCGGCACGTTTTGCTCCGCTTTTGGGTTCGCGTAAATTTCCGGCAGGTAAAATTAAATCCTTAGCGTAAAGATTGTCGAAAGTGGTTAATAAAATGCTATGGCTAGGTTTTACTTTTCGATGCTGATAGGCATCATCGAGCAAAACCACTTCAGGTTTTTGTTGAAGTTTCAATAAATTTTCTATTCCGCGAACGCGTTGTTCATCGACGGCAACTTGTACTTCGGGGAATTTGGTCTTAAACTGTAAAGGTTCGTCGCCCACATAACTCCCGTTTTCATTGCCATTCAATAGATAAAACCCTTTACTTTCCCTTTTATAACCGCGACTTAGCGTCGCCAATTGTTTTTCATCCTTAAGTAATCGCAACAAATATTCGATCATTGGCGATTTTCCGGTCCCGCCAACGCTTAAGTTTCCTACACAGATCACAGGAATTTTAAAGCTAACCGATTTCTTTAGTTGCCAATCGTATAATTTATTCCGAAGTAAGACAATTAGTCCGTATAAAATAGAAAACGGAAACAGTAATTTTCTAAGGATTTTCATAGAAACGAAGGTATAATTTTTATCTTTAACCTTCCTAATTAATCAAGCATTCCCAACAAGAAATGATTGTAAACGATGTAATTTCAGCATTAGAAGAATATGCGCCAACCGCCTACGCCGAAGATTTTGACAATGTAGGATTATTAGTAGGCGATAAAACGGCAGAAGTTAGTGGTATTTTAGTCACCCTAGATACGTTAGAAGAAACCTTAGATGAAGCAATTGAGCAAAACTGTAATCTAATTGTTAGTTTTCATCCCATTATATTTAAAGGATTAAAGAAAATCACCGGAAAATCTTACGTAGAAAGAGTAGTGTTAAAAGCGATCAAAAATGATATTGCGATCTATGCCATTCATACCGCTTTAGATAACTCTTTTGAAGGTGTTAATCATCAAATTTGTGAAGAAATTGGTTTGGTAAATCGGCAAATTTTAGTGCCGCAACCGCATACAATTAAAAAGTTGGTTGCTCACGTACCGAAAACGCATATCGATCAAGTAAGAACTGCTTTATTTGAAGCAGGTGCAGGAAGCATAGGTAATTACGACGATTGTAGTTTTAATATTGAAGGAGAAGGAACCTTTACAGCAAACGATAACGCCAATCCAACCTTAGGTGAAATTGGTAAATTACATACCGAAAAAGAAATTCAGCTTCATCTTACGTATGCAAAACATATAGAATCAAAAGTTTTAAAAGCACTTTTTAAAGCGCATCCTTATGAAGAAGTAGCTTATGAGCTTACCACTTTAGAAAATAAAAATCAGCAAATTGGTATCGGGATGGTAGGAGAATTACCTGAAGCTCAATCGGCTGAAAATTTTTTATCACAGTTGAAAGAAATCTTTCAACTGAAAGTAATTCGACATTCAAAATTAATCGATAAAAACATAAAGAAAGTGGCAGTTTTAGGCGGTAGCGGAGCTTTTGCAATAGGTAATGCCAAAGCAATGAATGCCGACATTTATATAACTGCAGATTTGAAGTATCACGATTTTTATCAAGCTGAAAATCAAGTCATTTTAGCAGATATTGGTCATTATGAAAGTGAACAGTACACAAAAAATCTTTTACATTCTTATCTTACAAAAAAATTCCGTAATTTTGCGGTCGTTTTATCACAAAAAAGTACCAATCCAATTCAATATAGTTGATTATGGCAAAGAAAAAAGAGGTTACCGTTGAAGAAAAGCTAAGAGCATTGTTCGATTTACAATTAATCGACTCTCGTATCGACGAGATTAGAAATGTACGAGGTGAATTACCTTTAGAAGTAGAAGACTTAGAAGATGAGGTAGCCGGTCTTAATAAGCGTTTAGAAAAATTAAATGCAGATCTAGAAAAATTAGATCATAATATTAAAGACAAAAAAAATCAGATTGAAGAATCTAAAGCTTTAATTAAAAAATATAACGAACAACAAAAGAACGTTCGTAACAACCGTGAATTTAACGCTATTTCTAAGGAGATTGAATTTCAAGAATTAGAGATTGAGTTAGCAGAAAAACATATTAAAGAATTTTATGCTCAAATTGAGCAGAAAAAACAAGTGATTGAGCAAAGTAGTGAGCGTATCGATGAGCGTCAGGCACACTTAGATCACAAAAAAGGTGAGCTTAATGAAATTTTAAGTGAAACTGAAAAAGAAGAGCAAGCACTAATCGCAAAGTCTGACGATTATAAAAAAGACATCGAAGAAAGATTGGTAAAAGCTTACACACGTATTCGTGAAAATGTGAAAAACGGTCTTGCAGTTGTGCCGATCGAAAGAGGTGCATCTGGAGGTTCTTTCTTTACCATTCCGCCACAGGTACAAATGGAAATTGCCGGTAGAAAGAAAATTATTACCGATGAGCATAGTGGTCGAATTTTAGTAGATCAAGAACTAGCTGAAGAACAAAGACAAAAAATGGAAAAGCTTTTTGCTAAAATGTAAGCTTTTTGTCATTACAATACATTTATTGAATTTCAGAAAAGCCTTCTCACCTCGAGAAGGTTTTTTTATTTAACATTTACTTGAGAGAGAATCGCTCGTCTAAATTTTAACTTAGGCTACTTAAAATTTTAGATGATGAAAAAGTTATTGACTATATTACTGTGTTTACCGTTATGTTTTGCTTGTCAAGATGAGCGTAAATCTAATTCTTCTGAAGAAGAAAATTCTTTACCAACAGAAACTGCTGAAGTGCAGCGAGACTCAGCACAAAATACTACCTCTAATTCATCAGATTCTTCAGTAGAAAATTCAACAATAAAAAAGATCTCCGCTAAAGATTTTTCAGGAGAATTTCAGCGAAGCGATGATGGCAAAGAAAGTACAAGTTGCGACTGTAATTGTCTTTCTATTCAAATGAATCAAGCCAGTAAATTATGCTTAGATCAAGAAGAAAATATTCATATTCAGGTAAAATTTAAGCAAACCGATGCATCCAATCTAGTGATGTATTACGTAAGTGGTCAAGGAAAGATGGAAGGGCAAAAAGATATACCGTGGTCAGATTTTGATACCGATCAAGCTTTGGCAACATTACATTTTACAGCGCCTAATTCTTTTGAACTCGATTGGAAAGGCTTTATGAAAAATGGCGAGATCGCCATGGATTATGCAGTTTTAGGAAAGAAAAATCTAGAAGGAAATTATAAACGAAAATAAGATGAAATTGAAATACCTATATTTTATCGCATTTGCCGTATTGGTAAGTTGTGGTAACGTAAAAAATGAAAAAACAGAAGCACAAAAAGAATTAGCAAATGCAGAACCGGTTGAGGTAAACGCAACCCAAGAAGGCCTAAAAAAAGCTTATTTTGCTAGTGGTTGTTTTTGGTGTGTTGAAGCCGTTTATGAAAGTGTAAAAGGAGTAAAAGAATCTATTTCTGGTTACTCCGGCGGAACAGGCAAAAAACCAACTTATCAGAATTACGGTAAAACCGACCATGCAGAAGCAGTAGAAATTATCTACGATCCCGAAGTGGTAGATTTTAAAACTTTAGTAGATGTTTATTTTGCTTCGCAAAACGTGACGCAACAAAACGGTCAAGGTCCCGATATGGGGAGAGAATATCGTTCGATCATTTTTTACCAAAATGCAGCACAAAAAAAGATCATTGAAGATAAAATTGCAGCGCTAAGTAAATCTTACGATAAGCCGATTGCAGCAGAAGTTATGCCATTTCAAAAATTTTGGGTTGCAGAAGATTATCATCAAGATTATAAAAAACACAACCCAAATAATCGCTACGTTCAGCAAGTATCGAACCCGCGTTTTAATAAATTCCGAAGAAATTTTCCTTCAGAATTATTAAAAGAAAAATATCAATAACTATTTTAAAAACTGAATGGTGAGCGGGTAGTTGATCGGCTCGCCATTATTTGCTTTTATACCATTTAGAATAGGGAATATTAATGCTATTAAACCTAAAATAGGTAAGATAAGTACTCCTACAAAAATAATACACAGTAATGCTGCAACAGCAAAATAGATATAATAACTTATCTGAAAGTTAATTATTTGCTTTGCATGATGATCAATATCTCTAATCTCTTCCTTTTTAACTTGCCATAAGATTAATGGTACAATAATACCTCCAAAACCGCTTATAAAATTTAATAGCTGACTCAAATGCATTACCATTAGCATTTGTCTATCTTCTCTCTTTTCTGTAATTACTTCCATTTTATCGTTTATTTATAGGACGCAGGCTTTATAAATTTGTTACAATTCGGTTTAAATTATTTAATGCCTAAGAACTTTATTACCTTTGCGCTATGATTTTAAACGATACGATTGTTGCTTTAGCTACAGCGCCGGGAAGTGGTGCTATTGCTATTATTAGAGTTTCCGGTCCAGATGCTATTAGCATGACAAGTCCTATTTTTAAAGCAAAAAATAAGGTGAGTTTAGAAGAGCAAGCTTCGCATACCTTACAGTTAGGAAATATTGTAGATGGAGAACGTATTATCGACGAAAGTCTGGTGTCTGTTTTTAAAGGTACACGATCGTATACGGGAGAAAATACTGTTGAAATTTCTTGTCACGGGAGTCCGTTTATTCAGCAAGAAATTATTAATGTTTTACTTCGGAAGGGTTGTAGATCTGCGCAACCGGGAGAATTTACGTTACGTGCGTTTTTAAACGGAAAAATGGATCTAAGTCAGGCAGAAGCGGTGGCAGATCTTATTTCTAGTGATAATGCGGCGAGCCATCAATTAGCGATGCAACAAATGCGTGGCGGTTTTGCTTCAGAAATTCAAAAACTACGAGAAGAATTGCTCAATTTTGCTTCGTTAATCGAGTTGGAGCTCGATTTTGCTGAAGAAGATGTTGAATTTGCCGATCGCCAACAATTTCAAGATCTAGTGTTTAGAATTCAGAAAGTCTTAAATAAACTTATTGATTCTTTTGCCGTTGGAAATGTGCTTAAAAACGGAATTCCGGTTGCTATTGTAGGAGAACCAAACGTGGGGAAATCTACTTTGTTGAATGCACTTTTAAATGAAGAAAGGGCTATTGTAAGTGATATTGCAGGAACCACTCGTGATACCATTGAAGATGAAATCTCGATTGGTGGCGTAGGATTTCGATTTATCGATACCGCCGGAATTCGAGAAACCACCGACGAGATTGAAGGTTTAGGAATTAAAAAAACCTTCCAAAAAATGGAGCAAGCGCAACTCGTAATGTATCTTTTTGATGCCAATAAGATCAAAAATGAAAATCTTACCTTAGCGCAAGTAAAAACTGAGGTCGAAAAAATTAAAAATCGTTTTCCTGGGAAACCTCTAATTATTGTCGCCAACAAAACCGATGTCCTTTCTACGGAAGAGCAACAAAATTTCAAACAGCAAATCACTGAACTCAATTTAATTTCAGCAAAAGAAAATAGCGGAGTAGAAGAGTTGCAAGAGAAAATTTTAAGTTTTGTAAATACCGGCGCGCTAAAAAGTAATGATGCGATCGTGACTAATTCTCGCCATTATGACGCTTTATTAAAAGCTCAGGAAGAAATTAATAAAGTGCAAGAAGGTTTAAATATGGGTTTAACCGGAGATTTATTAGCGATCGATATTCGTCAAGCTTTATATCATTTTGGTGAAATTACCGGCCAGATTACCACCGACGACCTTTTAGGAAACATCTTTGCAAATTTCTGTATCGGAAAGTAAACTTTTTGAAATTTAAAGTTGAAACCAAAAATTTCAGCAGAACTATTCTTCCAGCATTTCTGGAGTAGCAACTGTTCTAAAACCTACGTGATCTGAACCAGAATCGGGACTCATTCCCATTTTCGCAGAAATACGAAAACTAGCGCAATAAGAAGCGTGGCATAAAAAGCTTCCGCCTTTAATCACTTGTTCTTCTTGATAAGGGTTTTGCGGGCTGTAGCCTTTTTCAGCTCCTTTAGGGTTTTCAATTACTTTATTCCGGTCAAGCTCGTTGTAGTAATTTACATTAAACTTATCGCTTGTCCATTCCCAAACATTACCCATCATATCGTAAATACCAATGCTGTTTGGCGGGAACGAAGCTACCGGAGCAATATATTTAAAACCATCTTTAGACTTATTTTGTGTAGGAAAAACACCTTGCCAAGTATTTGCATTTTCATTTAAAACTTCTGCATTATTTCCCCAGGTAAAAATTTGATCTGTGTGTTTTCCTTGTGCTGCAGCTTCCCATTCGGCTTCTGTAGGCAATCTTCTATTTGCCCATTCGCAATAAGCTAAAGCATCTTCGTAAGCAATATGCACGACAGGCAAATTTTCTTTTCCTTCGATAGAGCTTCCTTCTCCGTAAGGCTGTTTCCAATTGGCGCGTAATTGCCACGTCCACCATTGTGTATAATTATTCATCGAAGCCACTTGTTCTACAGATTTATCGAAAGTTAAGCTTCCCGGTTGTAAAACTGAATCGGCCGGTTTTGGCGTTCCGGGAGGGAGTTGTTTTTTCATTTCTTCCCAATCGATTGGGCGTTCTGCCACCGTTTTATAATTAGTAGCTGCCACGAATTCTTGAAATTGTTGATTAGTTACTTCGTGTATATCTATAAAAAAGCCATCTACATAAACTTGATGAACAGGTTTTTCGCGTTTCATAGCAAATTGATCGCCGGTTTTAGCGCCTTGCGTAAAAGTTTTACTACTTACCCAAACCATTCCTTCCGGAGCTTTCGGGTGTTTTTCTTCAGCATCAGCAATATTATTTTCTTCTGAAACAGCTTCAGACTTATTTTCAGCAGAAGAAGTTTTTTCTTTACAGCTTGTGAAGATTAGGCAACTAATAAAAAATATAAAAAGCGATTTCAGTTTCATAAAATAGGTATTCAGCAATTGTTTTCAAAGATACATTGAAGTATAGAAATTTAGACCAAACACTACTTTTGTTTTTTGCTGAAGTAATTTTATCACGTGAAAAATTCAAAAATACTTAATTACTTCAGCCTAAATAGGTTAAATTTTAGTCTTAGAAATTGTGAATATCTATTGTTTTAAGCTACTTGATTGCTAAGGCTGAAACTGTATTTTTGGCGCTCTAAAAATTGAAAATTATGAGCGCAACTTGGTATGAATGTAAGGTGAAATATAGAAAAACCGATGAAGCTTCTGGAGCTCGAAAGGTAAAAACAGAACCTTTTTTGGTCGATGCCATTTCGTATACTGAAGCAGAAAAGAGAATTACCGAAGAAATGTCGGTGTATTTAAGTGAGGGTGAAGAGATTTTAATTACCAATATCAAGGTAGCTAATTATGCTGAAATTCATCCGTTTGAACTAGCAGATCGTTGGTTTAAAGCAAAAATAGCCCTCATTGCTTACGACCAAGAAAGCGGTAAAGAGCGTAAAACCAACCAATATCTTTTAGTACAAGCAAACGATATAAAAGAAGCTTACGATAACACGACTCACGTGATGCGCGATACGATGGGAGAGTATAATATTCCTGCTATTTCTGAATCTCCAATTATGGATGTTTTCCCCTATTTTACGGGTGAAGAAGAAGATGCAGAGCGTGTAGAAGAATTTATGCGTTTAAAGGATTCTGTGCCATTTCAGAATAATGAAGATGAAGCTTTAGCAAACGAAGATGCTTTAGTTGCTGAATAAATATTTTAGAAAGTGGTATTAATCTTTCAACAAAAAATAAAAAGCGTTTTGGGTATTCTCAAAACGTTTTTTGCTTATTATAAATTCAATCTAAGTGTTTCCAAATTAAATAAATTAATCTGTTTTGATATTCTTTTAAGGCAAAGTCTTATTTTTTTAACGCAAACTTAAGTTTAAACGCTCATAAAGGCTAACAATTGTCGATTTACCATTATTGGTTGAATGAAGATAAATTAAATGAAATTTATCTCTAAAAATGCCAGGAAAATAGAACGTTTAAAAGATGATTTTAATCAATTTATACTTCAGAAAAACTATCCTTGCGTAATGGCGCAAAGTGTAATTTTTCTAACTTATCACGGTAAACTTCAACTCACAATAAATTTTTGTTAAAGTCCATATTCATTCTTTCTGAGTAAACACTATTTGTATTTTTGTCGAAAAATGAAAATTTATAAGGTTTATGTCGAAAATTAAAAAAGATGAATTTGTAAAACATCAAATTATAGAAGCCTCTAAAGTTGTATTTAAAAATTACGGCTTTAAAAAAGCCAATATGGAGTTAATTGCTAAAGCCTCTGGAAAGGGAAGAAGTACTCTTTACTATTATTTTGAAAATAAAGATGCGGTTTTTAAAGCTTTTTGCGAAGATTTTTATGAAGATATGCTCGAGGTTATCTTTAAACAATTATCACCCAACCTTACCATTGAAAAAAATCTAAATCTTTATACGCAAGGAAGGTTAAACCAATTGATTGTAGCTTTAGATACCTACGAAAATTTGCTAGCAGATATAAAAAGTGATACCAAATTTATGGTTCATCTTTTTAGAAAAATTAAAGATGAAGAAATAGAAATCATAAAAAACTGTTTGCTGTGGGCCATAGAAAAAAATGAAATTAAACCTATTGCCTCAGAAAAATTACATTTTTTATCGGTAGCAATTGTTACTTCTGCCGGAAGTATCGAAAAAGAAATTTTTCTTTACGAAACTGTAAAAGGAGATCCTAATGAGCAATTACAGTGGATAACTCAATTAATGATCAATTCTCTAAAGTAAATTCACATAAACAATTCAATATGAAAAATAATTCAATTTTTATTTTTTTGATAGCTGTTTCAATTCTGTTTTCATGTAAAAAGGAAGAAACAACTAAAAGTATAGACCCTATTGCAGTTGATGTTATTACTGTAGGTGCTTATTCGGGTTCTTCAGCAAAAGCATCTTCACGTTTTTCTGGAGTTATTAAAGCCAAAAAGACAGCGCAGTTAAGCTTTCAGGTTTCAGGAAACATTAATAATATAGCTGTAAGTTTAGGCGAGTATGTGCAAAAAGGAGATTTGGTAGCGAGCATCGATGCCACTAGCTATAGAGAACAATATGAAGCAAAAAGAGCACAAGCCGAATTGGCAAAAGAAAACTACACACGCATTAATGAAGTCTATTTAAAAGGGAGCATTGCCGAAATTAGAATGGTAGAAGCTCGTTCTAATTATAAACAAGCACAAGCAGCAGCCAATGCAGCTTATGAAAATGTAAAGAAAACCCAGCTTAAAGCTCCATTCTCTGGATATATTGGAGCCAAGCTAATGGAAGTGGGAGATGTAGCTAGTCCTGGTATGCCAGTTTTACAATTACTAGATACCGATCAAATGCAAGCGGTTATTTCGCTTTCAGATCAAGAAGTAAATAACTTTAAAGAAGGTGATTCTGCTGTTGTGAAAGTAGAAGCTTTAAATAAGCAATTTAGCGGTGTTTTAACTGAAGTTTCAGTACAAACTGGTAAGCAAACTCCAGTCTATGAGGCAAAAATTACTTTACCAAATCCTGACCGAATACTAAAAGCAGGAATGAGTTGTAAAGCTATGTTTCCCGATGTAAAAACGGAGCAGCCTAAAAAAGAAAATTTAGAAATTATATTGCCAGTAAATTTAGTTTCTATTACAGATAAAGGAGAACATTTTGTGTATTTAGTAGATCAAACTTCTAATACGGCAAAACGACAATTAGTAGAAGTTGGTAATCTGTATAATGAAGGTATTGCGATAACGAATGGCTTAAAAGCTGGTGATCAAGTAATTTCTTCTGGATACCACAAACTTACTAATAATACACCTATAACGTTGAGAACAAAGTAACCCATGAAAAAGAAACAAGATCTTATTGCGTGGGGAATGAAGAACAAAGTTTTCCCTATTGCGCTAGCATTTACATTTTTGATGATCGGACTTATTGGACTTTTTAATATGTCTCGTAATGAGTTTCCCGATTTTACCATAAGAACAGGACTTGTAGTTGGAGTTTACCCCGGTGCCACAGCAGAAGAGGTAGAAACACAGCTTACTTCTAAATTGGAGAAATATCTTTTTTCTTTTAACGAGGTAGATAAAACTAAGACTTATTCTTACTCGAAAGACGGGATGAGTTATGTATACTTAGAAATAGCAAACCGTGTTGGTAAAGACGAAACACAACAATTTTGGAATAAGCTTAAAAACGATCTTTTTGTCTTTCAGCAGCGTTCTGTACCTAAAGGTGTAAAAGGGATTGTAGTAAACAGCGATTTTGGAAATACCGCTGCAATGATTTTATCGGTAAAATCAGAAACTAGACCTTATAAAGACCTTGAGTTACACGTAGAAGACATAGCAGACGATTTGCGCCAGATAGAAGATATGGCAAAGATTAGTTATTCTGGCGGACTTACCGAACAAATAGAAATACAGGTAGACCAAAACAAATTGGCCGAGTATGGCATTAGTCCAGGCATGCTTAAGCAAAGTTTGCAAACTCGAGGCACTATTTTACCCGGAGGGACCTTAGAAGAAGCAAACTTTGATAAGCCTATTCATCTAGATGCATTTTTGCACGATATAACAGATGTAGCAGACCATATTGTTAAAACCGACGACAATGGCCATGTAGTAAAGGTTAGCGATATTGCTCAAGTAAAAAAAGCTTATGAAGATCCAGATTCTTTTATACAAACTGGAGGCGAAAAAGCTATGATTATTACTCTTGAAATGGCTAAGGGTAATAATATCGTTCAGTTTGGAGAAGAAGTTAAAGAGCACCTTGCAAAATTAGAAGCAGAGCTACCTTCAGATATAGAAATAAGTACAATTGCAGACCAACCAGTAGCAGTAGATCACTCTATCAGTCATTTTATGAAAGAGTTTGGTTATGCTTTAATGGGTGTGATTATTGTATGTATGTTGCTTTTACCGTTTAGAGTAGCTTCGTTAGCTGCAGCTACAATCCCTATTACCATTTCTGCTACTCTTGCTGTAATGTATATGCTTGGTATGGAGTTGAATACGGTAACACTAGCTGCGCTAATTGTAGTATTAGGTATTGTAGTAGACGATCCTATTGTAGTGATAGATAATTATATTGAAAAATTAGATGAAGGAGAATCTAGATGGAATGCCGCCTACCATAGTGCAAAAGAATTATTTCCTTCTGTATTTACAGCTACTTTAGCTATTTCGGCAACTTTCTTTCCGCTAATGTTTTTTATGTCTGGTACAGCAAAAGACTTTTTAAGTACTTTTCCTTTTACCATTTCTATAGCCTTGTTTTTATCATTAGCAATTTCGATTTTATTGGTGCCATTTCTTAATACGGTATTTATTAAGAAAGGTTTACATTCAGATAAAGATGAGCAGGAAAAACAAAAGAAGAAGTCTATGCTTGATCGTCTTCAAAACTTTTTCAACAGAACAGTAGAAAGAGCGATGAAGCATTATAAACTTACGGTATTGGCAGGAATACTTGCTGTATTATTTGGAGGCTATTTATTCTCTAATGTAAGTCAAGAATTATTTCCTATTGTTGAACGAGATCAATTTGCAGTTGAGGTAACTTTAAGTCAAGGAAGTAATTTAGAGGAAACAGCAGCAGTTGTAAATGAATTTGAAAAAATATTGACCAAAGAAGAGCGAGTAGAAAATTATACCAGTTTTATAGGAGAAAGTTCTCCACGTTTTCATATGGTATATGCACCTAATCTTCCAGCTAAAAATTATGCTCAAATATTAGTAACTACCACTTCTAATGATGCAACAGAAGAGTTATTAGAAGAATACGATAAAAAGTATGCAGAGATGTTTCCGAATGCTTACTTACGTATGAAGCAACTTAATATGGTGAGTAAGCCAGCACCAATAGAAATTAGGTTATATGGTGATGATATTGAAGAACTTCAAGAATACGGAAATTTAGTAATAGATGCGGCAAGAAAAACACCTCAAACTATCTGGAGCAGAAGTAATTTTGGAGAGCGTTATCCTACAATAAGTATAGATATAAAAGAAGATCAAGCAGCTCAAGTTGGCTTAACCAAAGAAGACATAGGTAATAATATTGCTATGAATATGGAAGGCCTGCAAGCTACTCAATTATACGAAGATGATTATGCAATTAATGTGAAAATTAAATCTGAAAACAGCGAAGCTCAAAGTATTTCAGAATTAAATCAATTGTCCATAATCTCTCCAACCACAGGTAAAATTGTTCCCCTAAAACAGGTAGCAGAGGTAAAACCTTCTTGGGAACAAGAGCAAATAGTTAGGCGTAACGGTAGAAGATGTTTAACCATTCGAGTAGATATAGAAAAAGGAGCTGTAGCCAATGTGGTGCTCGATAAAATAAGACCAAAATTAGAAGAACTAAACATACCCAAACATATAGAAATTGGTTACGGTGGTGAGTACGAAATGTCTCAAGAAAACTTAGTGCCTATGCAAGTATCTTTACTTATAAGCATTCTTTTAATTATCCTTATTCTTATTTGGCACTTTAAATCATTTAAACACGCATTTTTAAGTTTTATGACGATGCCACTAAGTATTTTAGGAGCTGCATTAGGTTTATTATTAATGCAATACCCTTATGGTTTTACCTCATTTTTAGGAGTATTAGCTCTATGTGGTATTGTGGTAAGAAACGGAATTATACTCATAGATTTTGCAGATGAATTAAGAGAGCATCACGGCAAAAATGTTTGGGATGCTGCAATGCAATCTGCACAACGTAGGATGCGCCCTATTTTCTTAACCTCATCGGCAGCAGCAGTGGGAGTTACCCCTATGATTATAAGTAGATCAAGTTTATGGGGACCATTAGGTACCGTAATTGCATTTGGTCTTCTGGTCTCTATGGTATTAACTCTGTACGTTTTACCTGTATTGTATTGGTTATTTTTTAGAAATGAAGAAAACCAAGATGAAAATTTAACCACCGAAAAAGAATAAAATGATGAAAACATCAAAAAAAATAATTCTTACAAAACAGACTATTCTTTTCTTTATATGTACATTTTTATTTGTACCATTTAGCTATGCTCAAGAATTAAATTTAGACGAAGTAAAAAAGTCTGCTATAGATTATAGTCGAAATATTAAAAACGGAAAGCTTAGAGCAGAAAAGGCAGCATTAGCTAGAAAAGAAGCTTATACCAATTATTTTCCAGAAGTTGAAGCGATGGCATTAGGTATCTATGGCTTTGACGATATAATACCACCTATTGTAGGGGTTCTACCCAATGGTTTCGATAACTTTTATAGCATATCTGCCACGGCATCTCAAGTAGTTTATGCAGGTGGTAAGGTGAATTTAGCCAATCAATTAGCTCAAATACAAGAAGAAGCAAGTTTGTTAAGTACAGAAGAATCTACAGACTCTGTAGTTTTAGTAACAGAAACAAAATACTGGCAATTAGTACAGTTGCAAGAGCAACAAAAAGTTATCGCTAGTAGTAAAATTTATTTAAACGAATTATTAAAGCAACAACAAGATTTATTAGATGCGGGACTCATTGCTAAAAATCAATTATTACAAGTAAAAGTAGAAAAAAGCAATGTATTGTTTCAGGAAAATAAAATAGCTAACCAACGTAAATTAGCTTTATTAGATTTAGCATTATTCGCAGGTATTAGTTACGATACCACTTTGGTAGCACAAGCAAATTTTAAAGAACCAGTACCATCACCAGCATTAACCTATCAAAACCCAGAGTTAGATTTACAAGATAACAATAGGTATCGCTTATTACAAAAACAGGTAGAAGCGGCAAAGTTACAAGTAAAAAATGAACGAGCAGACTTATTACCTAGTATTGGAGTAGGGGTTAGTGCTGCAAAGTTTGACTCTTTTAGTAGAGATTTAGGAGTAGACATTCAGCCTATTGCATTTGGGAGTATTACAATACCCATTTCTGCTTGGTGGTCTGGTGAGAAAAAGCAACTTCAGCAACAAGAAATAGAGGTTGAAATTAGTGAGAATAAATTAAAAGATGCAGAAGATCAATTAACGGTAAGTATCATGAAAAGCTGGTATGATCTACAAAACGCTTATAAGCAAATTGAGTATGCTAAAGATCGAGTTTTATATGCACAAGAAAATTTAAAAACTCAAAAAGATAATTACGATAGTGGACTTAAAAATCTTACTGATTTGCTAGATGCTAGGCAGTCTTTAGAAGAAGCAGAAGCTACTTGGGTAAATGCAAGAGTTGCTTATGAGCAATCTGAAGCTATGTATTTGTACAACACAAATCAATTATTAAGCTCTACGAAATAATATTATTATTTGTAAAAAATTTAAAAGCCTCGTTTACGAGGTTTTTTTTATAACTCTAGCTTATACTAAAGTTTAATTCATTTCTGTAAGTAGAAGGAGACTTCCCGGTAAGACTTTTAAATTTTTTATTGAAGTAGCTAAAGTTATTAAAACCACTTTCAAAACAAACATCGGTAATGCTAATTTGTTTTTCGTGCAATAATTTAGCCGCGTGTGCTAATCGATATTCATTCACGAATTGCACAAAGGTTTTGCCGGTAATTTTTTTAAAATAGCGGCAAAATGCAGGAACCGTCATATTCACCAGTTCTGCGATTTCCTCTAGAGGGATGGGACGTTTAAATTCTTCTTTTACAAAATTAAAAACAGTATTGATGCGGTTATTATCTTCAAGTTTAGTTTCGAGCATAAAACCTTCAGCATTTAAAACCGTATAATTTTTGGCCTCTTCTAAAAGCTTCAAAATCTCCAGCAAGCCCAGAAGTTTATGATAGCTGTCTTCATAACGAAGCCCTTGAATTTTAGCGCCGATCGTTCGTTTATTTTGTCCATGAAAGACAATTCCCTTTGCAGCACGTTCAAATAAATTTTTAACAGAAGACATTTCTGGAATATCAAAAAAATACTGACCTAAAAAATCTGGCAAAAATTGAATAATCGTTTCCTGTTGTCCTTCTTTCATTTGGTCGGTAAAACCACAATGCGGTAAGTTTGAGCCAATAAGTATAAGGTCTCCATTTCTGTAATGAGAAACGTGACTTCCAATCTGGCGTTTACCGGAACCTCTATTCACGTAAACCAATTCTAACTCGGGATGATAATGCCAGAATTTTTCACTTTTATTCAGGTTATCTTGGTTAAAATGTTTGTAAGAAAAAGAACTCCCAAATAAAGGTTCAACTTTTTCTAAAATTGGCTTAGAATTTTTTTTCGCACTCATATTGTGATTCTCTAAAAAATAGAAGCATTAATTTAATAAAATAATAAAAATAAAGCACTTCTATTATTATGTCTATAATTAACTATTAAATTAACGTTAAGTGATAATTAATGGTTAATATAGTACATATTTATGTATATTCAGTTATAAAATTCTCCTACTTATGCACTTACATTTGTAATGTAATAATCAAGTAAATAATTATTAACCATTAAAACTTAAGATTATGCAGAAAACAATGAAGACAATCGTAGTAACATTATTATTAGTTTTAGGATATAATAATGCACAAGCAGCAAAGAATTTTGATGTAGCTGTTGCTAAAAATCAAATTTTAATGGTAGAGTTGAATGATGCTCAGGAAGGAGATATGTTAACTTTATTAGATGTAGATGGAAAAGTGCTTTTTAAAGAAGAGCAATTAGGCAACAAATTTCAAAAGAGTTTAAGTTTAGAATTATTATCTGAAGGTACTTATTACCTTCACTTAGAAGATGCTAATACAATTTATACTAAAGAGATTGTAAAAGAAAATAGTTCGGTAATTGTTAAAAAAGATTCTCAAATTATTTTTAAGCCAACTTTTAAGCAAGTTGAAAATCAAGTAAAGTTGTCTTTTACTAATCCTAGTGAGGAGAATACGCAAGTTTTTGTATACAACGCAAAAGGCGAAATTGTTTCTTCTTTAAGAAATAGTGATTTAGTACTTAAAAAGACTTTTGATTTTTCTGAAGTACCAGCAGGAGATTATATGATTGCAGTACTTACTGATAGCAGAAGTTTTTATAAAAGTGTAAGTACTAAATAATATAGACTAAAACCCCAAATACCAAAACCTAAAAACGTCACAAACCTACTTTGTGGCGTTTTTTATTTTACCACGATTTTAAAACTTATTAATCCGGCATCAATTTCTGCCTCTACTAATTCTCCATCTTTATATTTGTAAATAGAGGTTTTACCTTTGTGAGAAGTTTTTTCGTAAGTATTTGAATCAACCTTTTTTATCGAATGAAAAGTTCCGTGTTCTTCTGCGTAGACTTTTTGTATAGTTTCAGGTTCTTCAAACATTAAATTTACCGTTCCGTAAGTGATAGATTCGTGAATTCGGTTTTCTTCTTCATCGTCTTCATAAAAAATATAACCCTCACTATTTTTATCAGTATACGTATTGGTTTTTTCTTTTCCGTTGAATAAAATCAAAACATACGCATGCGATAGTTTACTATTTTCATAAACTACTTTGTAATTATAGTCGACTTCGATCTTTGCGATAATTCGGGTATCAATCTCGGTTCGATTGCTGTAAATTGTTTTAGAACCTACCTGTTCTTTTTTAGCGTAAAGCGTACCGATACTTTTTCCTTTATGAATAATATCGAACACATGGCGTTCTTCTTGTGTAGTTGAAGAAGTAAACGCAAATAA
>ENA-ORDG01000546-ORDG01000546.1-marine-metagenome-genome-assembly--contig:-NODE-546-length-17059-cov-4.292722_pt1 | contig 17059 bp, 16 predicted proteins | sample MGYA00248629_ERZ508524 | MGnify/ENA primary metagenome ERZ508524 (study PRJEB26194, sample SAMN05421901) | marine metagenome | isolation source: East of Rio de Janeiro, Brazil, South Atlantic Ocean...
AAGGCCCCGATTAATTTTGAGATGGAACTTTTCGAAAAAAAGTTCTTGCTCTCGATGTCTTCCAAGGTGGCTTTACTTAATCGAATTACTCATTATGTGGTGAACCGTAAGGGAAAACAAATGCGACCTATGTTCGTTTTTTTGGTTTCTAAAATGGTGAGCGATGGTGAAGTGAACGATCGTACGTATCGCGGAGCATCGGTGATAGAACTTATTCATACGGCGACTTTGGTACACGACGATGTGGTCGACGATTCTAACCGTCGTCGAGGTTTTTTCTCGATCAATGCGCTTTGGAAAAATAAAATTGCTGTTCTCGTTGGGGATTACCTATTATCTAAAGGTCTTTTACTTTCTATAGATAATAATGATTTCGATTTACTGAAGATCATCTCTGTTGCAGTTCGAGAAATGAGCGAAGGCGAATTATTGCAGATCGAAAAAGCTCGAAAACTCGATATTACCGAAGAAGTTTATTACGAAATAATTCGGCAAAAGACGGCAACTCTTATTGCGGCTTGCTGTAGTTTAGGAGCTGCATCGGTAAAACCGGATTCTGAACACGTAGAGCGAATGCGCAAATTTGGAGAGCTTATTGGGATGGCTTTTCAGATAAAGGATGACTTGTTCGATTATGGGGAAGAGAAAATCGGCAAACCTACCGGGATCGATATTAAGGAGCAAAAAATGACCTTGCCGTTAATTTATGCGCTTAACAATTCTTCAGAAAAAGATAAAAGATGGCTTATTAATTCGGTTAAAAATCATAATAAAGACAGGAAAAGAGTCAAAGAAGTTATTCAGTTTGTAAAAGATGCCGGTGGTTTGTCTTATGCAGAAAATAAAATGAAGAGCTTTCAGCAAGAAGCTTTCGACCTTATTCAACATTATCCCGATTCTCCATATAAAGCTTCTTTGGAGTTGATGATGACTTATGTAATTGATCGTAAGAAATAAATCTTTCAATTATACCGTCCTGAAATTCATTCAGAATCACCACTTATTTATTACCCTTACCCAAAAGCTTACTAGCTACAAAAATTCTTTTAAAACCTACAATGCTTAAAGTTCGTTAAATCAATTTTTTCCTTTTATAATATTCGAGGTAAGAGATTTTTTTAAATTATTTTCATTATTAAAACGCTGATAATTAATATTTTTTAAGATTTTTTCAAAAAAAATACAAACCCAGGCAACCATTTTTAGTTTACTTTCGTCTATGTAAATAGAAAGTCTTTAGAGATTAATTGTGAAAGTAATTCAGTTACATCAAAACGAAAAACGTCTTATAAAAAAGGCGATGAAAAAAGATCGTAAAGCTCAGCAGAGTTTGTACGAAACTTATTCGCCAAAGATGTTGAGCGTTTGCAGAATGTATGTAAAAGATCTGCAATTTGCAGAAGATGTAATGCTTAAAGGCTTTATGAAGGTATTTGTGAATCTTTCAAGCTACAAAGCGGAAGGTAGTTTTGAAGGTTGGATACGCAGAATTATGGTGAGAGAAGCCATCGATTTTTTGCGAAGCCAGAAGAAAGTTCAGTTTTCAGAAGAATTAGAAAATGATTCAGCATTAGCCTCAGAAAACAGTTTTGGCTCTGTAGAAGAAGTAGATTTTCTTCAGCAAAAAATAGACGAATTACCCGAAGGTTATAAAGCAGTATTTATGCTTTACGCAGTAGAAGGTTACAAGCATCAGGAAATTGCAAAAATGTTGAATATTTCTGAAGGAACCTCTAAATCGCAACTTTCTAAAGCCAGAAAGTTGTTACAACAAAAAGTAGAACCTCATAGAAAAGAGAATCATGGCGGTAGATAATTTTGATAAAAAAATTAAGCAGCAGTTAGAAGCGCGAAAAATTGAGCCATCAGCAAGAGCTTGGGATCAATTGGCTGCAGAGTTAGAGGTAAAAGAAGAAAAATCGACCAAAAAATATTGGTGGTTAGGGATCGCGGCAAGTTTTTTAGGCGGTATTTTAATTACATCTTTCTTTTTTAATCAGCAACAAGTAGAACCGGTGAAGGTGGTGAATCAAAATACTATTGAAGCGCCAAAAAATAAATTAGTTGAAGTGGAAGCTGAAGAAAACTCACAAGAAATCAATAATAATGAAGAATTAAATGTTGTTGAAAAGCCTTCGATCGCTGAAACAGAAAATAAAACTCAACCTGAAATAGAAATTGAAAAGCCGGTTCTTGCAAGTGTAGATAATTCTTCAGTAGAAACTAAAAATAGAGCTCAGTCGAAAGTTATTCCGCAGAAAAAGGAAGAACAAAAAGCACAAGAAATTAAATTTGAATTAGAAAGTTATAGTTCTCCAAAACAATTAGCGCAAACCAAAACTCCTTCTGCAGAAGAGGAAGCTGCGCAACTATTAGATGATGCCCGAGAGCGTGTGAAAATTAGAAACTTCAACAATTATTATAACAGAATTAGTGCACAAAATCTGTTAGAAAATATTGAGGTTGAAGACAAGCAAAGCTTCAAAGAAAAAGTTTTTTACGCCTTAGAAAGCGGTTTTCACAGAGTAAAAAATTCTGTTATCGAATAAATTAATCAAAATCAATCATTCATCAATCCACTAAGTTTCTTCCCTTCTAAAAAGGGAAGGGTAGAAGCGAAGTGTCTAAAATCAACAAAAATTATGAAAACAATTATTATTAGTTTAGCCTTATTTGTCGCAACTTCGGTCGGGTATCAAGCAAAAGCTCAAATTAACATTCAAGTAAATAATAGTTCTATCGAGCTAAAAATTGAAGAGCTTGAGAAGCAAAAAAATAAGATTGAAAAAATCGAGAAAGATAAACTTCGTCAAGAAGTAGAAGCAATTAATGAACGTTTAGATAATAACGAAATTACGGCTACAGAAGCGGCAGAATTAAAAAAAGCAGCAGCAGAAAAAAGAGCTTTAAATATTGAAAACCAACTAAACATCATCGATGAAAATATTGCACTTTTAAAGCGAAATACAAAAACGGAAGAAGACGAAGATGGCGAAGAGCAACAAGAGATCGATTCGTATTACACCTCGTTAGAGTTTCTAAAATTTGATGGCGAAGAGGAAGATGTTGTTTACGATTCTATCCCAAAAAGAACTACTTCAGATTTATTTTTTGCATTTGGTTTAAACAACGCGCTTATCGAAAATCAGTCGTTAGACGATTCACCTTACAAAATAGGCGGAAGTCGTTTTTTTGAAGTGGGTTACGAGTTTGAAACGATGCTAAACAATAACGGGTTTATGCGATTAAAATATGGGGTTTCATTTCAGTTTAACGGTTTGAAAGCCGATGATAATATGTACTTTGTAGAAGATGGTGATCAAACGGTTTTAGAAGAATTTCCTTACGAGGTAGATAAAGCCAAATTGCGAATGGATAATCTAGTAGTTCCTGTGCATTTTGTGTTCGGACCTTCAAAAATCTCCTACGATAAAAAACGAGCGCATTACAATACCGAGAATTTTAAAATCGGATTAGGAGGTTACGCCGGGTTAAATTTAAGTACAATTCAGAAGTTAAAGTATAAAGAAGACGGTAGAGACAGAAAAGATAAACTTTCTCAAAGCTATAATACTAGTAATTTTATTTACGGTTTAAGCGCTTACGTAGGTTACGATAATATTGGTTTGTACGTAAAATACGATTTAAACCCGATTTTTAAAGATAACCCAATCGAGCAAAATAATATCTCTGTTGGTTTACGAGTAGGAATATAAGCTAAGTTTCATTTTTAATTTTGAATTAGAAGAAAAAGGGTAAGCCAAAGTTGTTTACTCTTTTTTATATTTTAGTACTTTTGCAAATTGAAACTTTCCAAGATTTTAAGCTGAAATGATTAAAAAATCGACCATAGATCAAGTGTTTGATGCCGCTCGGGTAGAAGAGGTGATTGGCGATTTTGTGCAGTTAAAAAAATCGGGTTCTAACTACAAAGGCTTAAGTCCGTTTACCGATGAGCGTACACCGAGTTTTATGGTGAGCCCGGTAAAACAGATCTGGAAAGATTTCTCTAGCGGGAAAGGTGGCAATGTCGTGGCTTTTATTATGGAGCACGAACATTTTAACTATCCGGAAGCTATAAAATACCTCGCCAAAAAATACGGACTCGAAATTGAAGAAACCGAGCAAACCGACGAGCAAAAGCAACTTGCCGATGAGCGCGAAAGTATGTACTTGGTTTCAGAATTTGCCAATAAATTTTTTCAGAAAAAACTACTAAAAACCGAACAAGGCAAAGCTATTGGCTTAAGCTACTTTAAAGAGCGCGGTTTTACTAACGAAACTATAGAGAAATTTGATCTAGGTTATTCTCCCGATGTTTGGGATGCTTTTACCGAAGAAGCCTTAAAACAAGGTTATCAATTAGAGTTTTTAGAAAAAACCGGGCTTACGATCGTTAAAGAACAAAAGAAATTTGATCGCTTTAAAGGCAGAGTGATGTTTCCCATTCATTCGATGTCGGGAAGAACGCTTGGTTTTGGAGGTCGAATTTTAACCAACGAGAAAAAAGCTGCTAAATATTTAAACTCGCCCGAGAGTGATATTTACCATAAAAGTAAAGTGCTTTACGGTATTTATTACGCCAAACAAAGCATAGCGAAAGAAGATAATTGTTATTTGGTAGAAGGTTATACCGATGTGATCCAAATGCATCAAGCCGGGATCGAAAATGTGGTGGCTTCTTCCGGAACGGCGTTAACGCCCGAACAAATTCGGTTAATTAATCGACTCACTAAAAACATTACAGTACTTTTTGATGGTGATGCTGCCGGGCTTCGAGCTTCGTTACGCGGTATAGATTTGATCTTAGAACAGGGAATGAATGTGAAAGTTTGTGCGTTCCCGGAAGGTGAAGATCCCGATAGTTTTGCTAAAGCAAATACCAAAGAAGATATCGAAGCTTATCTTCAGCAAAATTCTAAAGATTTCATCAGTTTTAAGGCGTCGCTTTTGGTTGATCAAGCGCAAGGTGATCCTATTAAAAAAGCTGAAGTAATTCGAGATATGGTCAATAGTATTGCAAAAATACCCGACCAAATTCAGCAAGAGATTTACTTGAAAGAATGTACTCGAATTATGGATGTTTCAGAAGACGTCCTCTACAGTACATTAGCGCAACTTAACGCAAAAAATAATAAAGATAGCGGTCGAAAAACTTCAACACAAAAAAAGAATTTCGAGGTTATTAAGCAACCCAAAGAAGTTCGCCCAAAAGTAGATCGTCAATTCGAGTTAGAACGTAACATTATTAGTTTGTTACTTCGTTACGGGAAGGTTGCAGATGAATTTGAAGAATACGTATACAAAGAAGATCGCGATGGAAATCTAGAGCTCGAATTAGAAAAACAGGAAGCTAAAGTTTACGAAAAGATCTTTCTAGATCTCCAGGAAGATGAAATTGAATTTACTAACGAAAGTTTCCGTTTATTATACGAGCAAATTATTTATGAATTCAATACCAAAGAAGATTTAAAGGTTGAAACTTTTATTAATCAGCTTTCACCGGAGCAGGCTTCAGATATTACTTCCATTTTAATGGCTGAAGAAAAAAATGTACTTCACCGATGGGAAGATCAGGATATTTTTGTGCAACCCAGAACAAAACTTGAAGCTCGCGAAGTAAACGACACCATTCTAAATTTACGTTTACACTTAGTGAAACAAAAGGTGGCTGAGTTAATGCAAGACGCTAAAAAAGATATTGCAGAACATCACCAAGAAATCTTAGAACAAGTGATTGAGTACAAAAAATTAGAGATGAATATTGCTGAACGTATTAAACGAGTCCTGTGATTTTTTAGTTGAAATAACTTCTGTTCTCATCATCTCCAATGGTCACGATAACCTCTTCGAAGCGTCAACCCAAAATCTCATTCTGTTTAATTTAACCAAATATTCAAGTTGAATAAAAAATCTTTACTTCAAATTCAACGGAATTTCACAAACCGGTATAGGTTGCATTTTATGTTGGTTAGCGGTGTTTAGTTTTTTGTAGATTTTGAAAACTTCTAATTTTCGACCTTCAAAATTATCGGCTGTTTTACCAAGATCATCCATATGCATCGCCCATTCTAATTCTGGGTAAGTTGCTCCGATCTGGTCTTCATCGGTACGATCATCACCCCATAAACCATCGGTTGGCGCTGCGGTTAAAATTTCTTCGTGAATACCTAAATGCTCAGCGATTTCATAAACTTCTGTTTTTAATAGATCTGCGATCGGACTCAAATCTACACCGCCATCGCCGTATTTTGTGTAAAAACCAACACCAAAATCTTCTACTTTATTTCCGGTTCCGGCAACTAGCAAACTTTCTAAAGCAGCAAAATAGTAAAGCGACGTCATACGTAATCTGGCACGAGTATTGGCTAACGACATAAACCGTTCTTCTTCATTTTCAACCTTCGGTAAAGAGGCTAATAAACTATCAAAAACCGGAGTAAGATTTACTTGTTGTAATTCAACATCATCAAAGTTTTCTTTTAACCAATCAATATGGCGTAAAGCTCGACTTACTTGGTTTTCTGCTTGGTGAATAGGCATTTCTAAACACTTAACTTTTAATCCTGTTTTTGCACAAAGCGTAGAGGTTACTGCAGAGTCAATTCCGCCGCTAATACCAATCACAAAACCTTTTACATTGGCTTTTTCAGCATAATCTTTTAACCAGTGAACAATATGATCTACTACTTTTTGAGTTTGCATGGACTACTATTTTAAGTTTATAAATTACCTTTGCTACAAAAATAAGCTTTTAAGTATAATTATAAACGTTTACGGGCGTTAAAGCAATCATAAGAACAGGAGTATGATTAAAAAAATAGCATTTCTATTTCTCGCAATTGGCTTACTGATAAGTTGTAATAATGAAAGCGCAGTTGAAGAAGAAATCTCTAAAATTCCGGTAGAGGTGAAAATCGATCGTTTCGATAAAGTTTTTGCTGAAGCTACGCCGGAAGATCTTCCGCAGTTAAAAAAAGAATATCCGCTTTTATTTCCGAAGCAATATCCCGATTCTGTTTGGGTAAATATGATGAACGATACAATTCAGCAAGAATTAAATCGGGAAACTGTAAAAGCCTTTCCGAAGTTTGAGCAAGAGGAAGAAATAGAAAGTCTTTTTCAGCATTTAAAATATTATTTTCCGCAGTTTCAAGTACCTAAGGTAATTACGGTTACTTCAGAAGTCGATTATCGCAATAAGGTGATCGTGGCAGATAGCGTGGTGTTGGTTTCATTAGATACCTATTTGGGTGAAGAGCACAAGTTTTACATTGGTTTACAAGAATATTTAAAGAAAAACTTTCGTAAAGAACAAATTGTTCCCGATATGGCAACTGCTTATGCCGAGCAATTTGTACCGCAACCACAAGGCAGAACCTTCTTGGCAGCAATGGTTTATTACGGTAAATTATTATATCTGAAAGATCGCTTAATTCCTAATTTTTCTGAAGCGCAACGAATGGGTTATACTGAAAAAGAAATGGAATGGGCATTAACTAACGAAGAGCAAATTTGGCGATATTTTATAGAGCACGAAGTTCTTTACGATACCGATAGTGAATTGCAGCGAAGATTTATTAATTTAGCGCCTTTTTCAAAATTTAGATTGCAGTTAGATAACGAAAGTCCGCCACAATTGGGACAATATATGGGTTGGCAAATTGTACGACAGTTTGCAGAGAAAAATCCGGATGTTTCGTTGTCAGAATTGCTGCAAACCGATGCGGAAGAATTATTTAAAAAATCAAATTACAAACCTAGAAAACCATAAGCATGTCAAATAAAAAGTCTGAAATAAAAATACAAGTTGAGGTCGACGAAAATAACGTGCCCGAGAATTTAAACTGGAGCGCGCAAGACGGCGGTATTAATCATGAAGAAGCAAAAGCAATGTTACTTTCACTTTGGGATAGCAAGCAGCAAGAAACTTTGCGTATCGATCTATGGACCAAAGATATGCCGGTCGATGAGATGAAGGTGTTCTTTCATCAAACTTTAGTGGCGATGAGTGATACGTTTTACCGCGCTACCGAAGATGAAAAAATGATGGAAACCATGAAAGATTTCTGCGATTATTTTGCAGATAAATTAGAACTGAAAAAAGAGTAATGGCAAAACTCGTAATGGTTTATAATGCAAATTCTGGTAAAGCAAACACTTTATTAGATGTAGCGCATAAACTTTTACGCCCAAGCACTTATACGTGTAATTTGTGTAAACTTACCCATAACACATTTACAGAACATCGATTATGGAGAAATTTTAGAAAAGCATCTTCGCACGAATTAGAGTTTCTCCATAAAGATGAATTTCAAAAACAATATGCTTCAAAATTTGGATACAAATTTAAATTTCCGATTCTTCTAATCGAAAATCAAGGGAATTTAGAAGTGCTTATTTCTTCGGAAGAATTGAATAAACTCACTACTACAAAAGAGCTAATTAATTTATTGAAATCTAGAGTTTAAGCGGAAGAATTTTTACAGCGAATTATTGATCTCTTCAATATAATTTAGAAGCTCGTCTCGACCAATTTCTTTAGAAGAAGAAGTAACAAAATAAGGTGGTACACTTGCCCAAGTTTCTAAAAGCTTCTTTTGGTAATCTTCAATATTACGCTCTAAAGCATTCGGCTTTAATTTATCAGCTTTCGTGAAAATAATCGCAAACGGAATCATATGCTCGCCCAACCATTGCATAAATTCAAGATCTATTTTTTGTGGTTCGTGGCGAGAATCGACTAAAATAAAAGCAGAAACCAGTTGTTTTCTGTTCTTAAAATAATCTGTAATAAATTTCTGAAAAGTCTTTTTCTCTTTTTTGCTTACGCGTGCATAACCATAACCCGGTAAATCTACCAAATGCCATTCTTGGTTAATGAGAAAATGATTAATAAGTTGCGTTTTTCCTGGTCTGCCCGATGTTTTAGCTAAGCTTTTTCGCTTCGTTAACATATTGATCAGCGAAGACTTACCAACATTACTTCTTCCTATAAAAGCATATTCCGGTAAATTGCTTTCAGGACATTTTTTAACGTCACTGTTGCTAATTACAAATTTGGCAGATTTAATATCCATGGCTTATAATTGCTTTTCTTTTAACCAATGGTTAAGCAATTGGTTAAACTCATCTGGATGTTCCATCATGGCAGCGTGGCCGCATTTGTCAATCCAGTATAATTCAGAATTAGGGAGAAGTTTATTAAAATCTTCGGCTACTTCCGGCGGAGTAACATTGTCTTGTTTTCCCCAAATAATACAAGTTTCAGTCTGCATTTTTGGTAAGTCTTTCGCCATATTATGTCTAATAGCGCTTTTGGCAATGGCTAAAGTTTTTACCAATTTATTACGATCGTTTACCGTTTCAAAAACATCATCAACGATCTCTTTTGTCGCTACCGCAGGATCGTAAAAAACATTTTCAGCTTTCTTTTTAATATAATCGTAATCACCGCGTTTAGGGTAACTTTCGCCCATAGCGCTTTCATAAAGCCCCGAACTTCCGGTAATTACTAAGCCTTTAATTTTTTGAGGATATAACTTGGTGGTCAACAATGCGATGTGACCTCCTAAAGAGTTTCCTAATAAAATTACTTCAGAATAATTTTTAAAGTCAATAAACTCCTTAATATATTTTGCAAAGTTGCTCACACTGGTTTTAAGCAGCGGCATGGAATATAGTGGAAGTTCAGGAATCACAACTTTGTAACCGTTCTCCGGAAAAAATTGTGCTACACCGTCAAAGTTACTTAAACCTCCCATTAAACCATGTAGGATAATTATTGGAGTGCCTTCTCCTTTTTCAATATAATTAAACTTTCCTTCCGATTTAATTTCTTCTTTCATCAATAAGAATTGCGGTTAGCAAACGCAAATATAGAGATTATTGTTTAAGAATGAATAAATAATCTGTTATCAACACCAAAAGCTTTTTTATTCACAAGATAAAGGCATTCTTTTAGAAAATTCTTACCACTTAACTCCACTTTTTGTAAATCGCTAATTATCAGTATTTGTAAGGGTTTTTAAGAGTTGAATACAGTTAAGGATTTAAAACTTATCAACAATGTGGTAAAATGTGGTAAAAAGTGGTAATATTTTCAATATATTTGAACTAAGAATTCTTAGCGTGGTAAATTTAATAGGCTCATACGAATGTAAGATCGATGCGAAAGGTCGATTAATGGTGCCTTCAAAACTAAAATCACAACTTCTGCCAATGTTAGAAGATGGTTTTGTTTTGAAGCGTTCTGTGTTTCAGCCTTGTATAGAGTTATACCCGATGAGCGAGTGGAATGCTTTAATGAAGAAAGTAAACTCGCTTAACCGCTTCAAAAAGAAAAACAACGACTTTATTAGAAGATTTACCGCTGGGGTTAAAATGGTTGAGGTGGATGCAAATGGGCGTCTTCTCGTGCCAAAAGACCTTTTGAATTTTGCTGAATTATCTAAAGAAATTGTCCTGTCTTCTGCGGTGAATATCGTAGAAATTTGGGATAAGAATAAATATGAAGCTGCTATTGAAGATGCAACCGACGACTTTGCAGATCTAGCGGAAGAAGTAATGGGAGGACTCGATGAAGAACTTGGAATATCATAATCCGGTATTGTTAAAAGAAACTGTAGACGGTTTAAATATTAAACCCGACGGCGTTTACGTAGATGTGACGTTTGGCGGCGGTGGTCATTCTCGAGAAATTTTAAGTCGTCTTGGAGAGAACGGAAAATTATTGGCTTTCGATCAAGATCCCGATGCAAAACAAAATATGATCGACGATGAACGCTTCACGTTGATTCCTGAAAATTTTCGGTTTCTGCGTCAGTTCTTAAGATTTTACGGTCACAAAACTGTAGATGGGGTTTTAGGAGATTTTGGAGTTTCTTCTCATCAATTCGATGTGGCAGAACGGGGTTTTTCGACTCGCTACGATTCGCGCTTAGATATGCGAATGGATCAAACTAGTAAGTTGAGCGCTTACGAAGTGATCAATGAATATACAGAAGAACAACTGCGTTCGGTTTTTTATCAATATGGTGAATTGAAAAATGCGCCAAAGCTAGCGCGAGTAATTGTTGAAGAAAGAATTGTGAACCCTATTGAAACCGGAGATCAGTTAAAAGAATTATTAATGCCGCATCTTTTTAAGCATCGGGAGTTTAAAATCTTGGCGCAAATCTATCAAGCGATTCGTATTGAAGTGAATCAGGAGATTGAAGTGTTGAAAGAGTTTTTAAAACAAACCGAGCAAGTTTTAGAGAAAGGCGGTCGCATTAGTTTGATCTCGTACCATTCGTTAGAAGATCGTTTGGTAAAAAGATATATAAGAAACGGACTTTTTGAAGGCGAACCGGAAAAAGATGTGTTTGGTAGAGTAGAGGTTCCGTTTAAAAAAGTGGGGAAATTAGTAGTTCCTACAAAAGAAGAAATTCAACAGAATAACAGAGCGAGAAGTGCAAAACTTCGAGTAGGAGAAAAAATTTAGGTAATGAAGAACAGTATCTACGATTTTTTAAAAGGGAAGTTTTTAATAAGCGACGATGCGCTTAAAAACTGGAGTTTTATTCTGTTTTGTACAGCTTTAGCAATTGTCATGATCGCTTGTTCGCATAGTGCAGAGCGAAAAGTACATGAAATTGCAAGGTTAAATAAAGAAGTAAGAGAATTAAGAAGTGAGCATGTCGATTTAGAAAAAAATCTCATGCAACTAAAAATGGAATCGACCATTTTAAAACAATTAGAAGGTACTGGTTTGGGTTTGTCTAAAAATCCGCCACAAAAAATAGTCATCTTAAATAAGAAGTAATTCTTGGCAACAGAAAAACACATATTATATAGACTTTACATTATCGCCGGCGGTATTTTGCTATTTGCCTTTGCGATCGCGTTTAAGTTGGTGAATATTCAGATTGCTGAAGGTGAAAAATACAAAGAGCTTTCAGATAAGCGCGTGTATAAAAACTTTACGATCCCCGCGAATCGCGGAAATTTATACGATGCTGAAGGAAATCTTTTGGCGACTTCGGTCCCGGAGTATGATATTCGTTTTGATGCGTTAACCGTTTCTCAGGAAAATTTCGATTTATACTTAAATCCATTAGCGAAAGAGCTTTCAAAAATGTTTGGTAAGCCTGAGTCGTATTATGTAAATGTTTTACGAAGAGCGCGCGCCAATAAAAATCGTTATTTCTTAGTGGCGAGAGGCGTTGGTTATTCACAATACGTGAAAATTAAAGAATTCCCGATGTTTCGCTTGGGAGCTTATAAAGGTGGTTTTATTTCAGAACAACGTACGGTAAGACAACGCCCTTTAGGAAAAATCGGTGAGCGAACTGTAGGTCACGGTCAAGCCGGGTTAGAAGGCGCTTACGATGAATATTTAAAAGGAAAAGATGGTCATCGATTAAAGCAAAAAATCGCTCAAGGTCAATGGAAACCGATTAGTGATGAAAATGAACGTGAACCAAAAGATGGTTTAGATGTCGTTTCAACCATCGATATTAATATTCAAGATATTGCGCATCACGCGTTGCTTTCTCAGTTAGAGCGTTTTCAGGCAGATCACGGAACCGTGGTGGTGATGGAAACCAAAACCGGAGAAATTAAAGCGATGGCCAATTTAGGTCGAACCGATGATGGTAAGTATTACGAAAAAAGAAATTATGCAGTTTGGGAGTCGCACGAACCCGGGAGTACTTTCAAATTAATGGCAATGGTCGCCGCTTTAGAAGATAAAGTGGTCGATACAGCAGATGTGGTCGATACCGAAGACGGAACGGTAAAATATTACGATCGCGTAGTTCGTGATTCTCATCGTGGAGGTTACGGTGAGATTTCGGTAGCGCGTGCATTCGAAGTTTCTTCAAACACTGCATTTTCAAAATTTATTTATGAAGGCTATAAAGATAAACCTGAAGCTTTTGTAAACCGTTTAGATTATATGGGCTTAAACCGAAAAATTGGTTTAGAGATTAAAGGAGAAGGTTCTCCAAAAATTCCGCATCCGGATGATAGTAATTGGTACGGTACAACGCTGCCGTGGATGTCTTTTGGTTACGGAGTTTCTATTACGCCTTTACAAACTTTAGCCTTTTATAATGCGATTGCAAACGATGGCGTAATGATCAAGCCTAGATTGATCAAAGAAGTACGCGATCGAGATAAGATCATTTACGATTATAACGAGCCGGTTATTCAGAATTCGGTGTGTTCAAAAGAAACTGCAGAAAAGGTTCGTGAGATGATGAGGCAAACCGTAAAACGCGGTACGGCAACGAATATTTATAATGAAAACTTTTCGATGGCCGGTAAAACAGGAACTTGTTTAACAGGTTATGGCGCTGGGAAAGGTGGTTCAGAATATATCGCTTCGTTTGCAGGTTATTTCCCGGCAGAAAATCCTGAGTATTCTTGCATTGTCGTGATTAGTAAACCTGATCGAAGTATTGGTTATTATGGGAATATTGTGGCCGGTCCGGTTTTTAAAACCATCGCTCAAAAAATTTATACCGATACGCCAAACGTAGATCAAATCGATCAGCAGGAGGCGACAAATACTGAAGTGAATAAAGACTTCGAGAAATACTTTGCGGTTTCTCAAAAATATAAAACCATCGTTCCCGATGTAAAAGGACTTCCCGCGATGGATGCGGTGGCGATTTTAGAGAATTTAGGTTTACAGGTAAAACTTAATGGTTCTGGTAAGATCAAAAAGCAATCGATTCAAAAGGGAGAAAAAGTAAAACCCAATCAGCAAATTTTAATTTCATCAATTTGATTCAGTTAAAAGACATATTATATAAAGTTTCTATTGAAAAAGTGATCGGCGGTACCGGTGTTGCGATCAATAACGTGCATTTCGATTCTCGACAAATTCAGCTTAATGACGTGTTCGTTGCGATTCGTGGCGCTTTATCTGACGGACATCAATTTATTCGTCAAGCTGAAAATCAAGGAGCTTTAGCAATTGTTTGTGAAGAATTACCAGAAACTCAAATTAGCGGGATCACCTATGTTCAGGTTGAAGATACTAAAATGGCGCTGGCATTGATTGCGAGTAATTTCTACGGAAATCCTTCAGAAAACTTAAAACTGGTTGGTGTTACAGGAACTAATGGTAAAACGACGATTTCAACCTTATTGTATCAGTTGTTTTCAAAAGCGGGATTCAAAGTTGGTTTAATTTCAACCGTAGCTATCAAAGTTGGTGAAAAAGAATATGGCACAAAATTAACCACGCCAGATTCAATCACCATCAATAAATATTTAGCTGAAATGAACGATGCCGGAGTGGAGTTTTGCTTTATGGAAGTAAGTTCTCACGGAATCGATCAGCATCGCACTAGCGGATTAACATTCACCGGCGGAATTTTCACCAATCTATCGCACGATCATTTAGATTACCACAACAGTTTTGCGGAATATCGAGATGTAAAAAAGCGATTTTTTGATGAATTACCAAAAGATGCGTTTGCATTAACCAATGCAGACGATAAAAACGGAGCGATCATGCTTCAGAATACCAAAGCGAAAAAATATACTTATGGTTTAAAAACCATGACCGATTATAAAGCGCAAATCCTCGAAAATAGTTTTGGCGGTTTATTGCTGAAGTTAAACGGAAATGAGATCTGGAGCAAATTGGTAGGTAATTTTAACGCGTACAATTTAGCGGCTATTTATGGCACGGCAGATTTATTAGGTTTAGCAGAGTTAGAAAATCTTCAGTTAATAAGTGATCTAACAGCGGTAAGCGGAAGATTTCAGTATTTCGTTTCCGAAAAAAAAATCACCGCAATTGTAGATTACGCACATACGCCCGATGCGTTGAAAAATGTATTAGAAACCATCAACGTGATTCGTACAAAGAATGAAGAATTGATTACCGTAGTTGGTTGTGGTGGCGATCGCGATAAAACAAAGCGTCCAAAAATGGGACATATCGCTTCAGAATTGAGTACAAAAGTAGTGTTGACGAGCGATAACCCGAGAACCGAAGATCCTGATCAAATTATAGAAGAGGTGGAAGCCGGTGTCGAACCACAAAACGTGAAGAAAGTGGTTGCGGTGACTAATCGCAAGCAAGCAATAAAAACGGCTTGTGTAATGGCAGAACCTAACGATATTATTTTGATCGCAGGTAAAGGTCACGAAACTTACCAAGAAGTAAATGGTATCCGATCAGATTTTGATGATATGAAGATTGTAAAAGAATTATTAAGTCAATTAGAGAAATAAAAGCAAAACATATACAATGTTATATTACTTATTTCATTTTTTAGAAGAACAATACGAATTGCCGGGCGCGCAGATCTTTCAGTTTATCTCGTTTCGTGCTGCCTTGGCAATTATTTTGTCTCTATTGATTTCTACCATCTTCGGAAAAAGAATCATTAATTACCTACAAAGAAAACAAGTAGGAGAAAGTGTTCGTGATCTAGGTTTACAAGGTCAAACTGAAAAAGCAGGAACTCCAACCATGGGAGGCGTGATCATTATTTTGGCTACGCTAATTCCGGTCTTATTGCTCGCAAAACTAGATAACGTATATGTTTGGTTGTTAATCATCACGACCATTTGGATGGGAGTGATTGGTTTTATCGACGATTACATCAAAACTTTCAAGAAAAACAAAGAAGGTTTACAGGGGAAGTTTAAAGTGATCGGTCAAGTTGGTTTAGGAGTGATTGTAGGAGCTACGATGTACTTTCATCCCGATATCACGGTAAAAGAGCAGGTAAGAACCGATGTGGTAAAAGAAGAAATTACCGATGCTAAATCATCTAATTACCAAGAAGAAAAGAAGTCTTTAAAAACGACCATTCCATTTGTTAAAAATAATGAGTTTGATTATTCAAGTTTAATCACTTGGATCGATACAGATTATGCAAAATATGCGTGGATCATTTTTATACCGATCGTGATTTTTATTGTGACTGCCGTTTCAAACGGAGCCAATTTAACCGATGGGATCGATGGTCTTGCGGCAGGTACGTCAGCAATAATTGTGCTTACGCTCGGGCTCTTTGCTTGGGTTTCGGGTAACATTATTTTCTCAGATTACCTCAATGTAATGAATATCCCTAATTCTGGTGAAATGACGGTTTATATCGCTGCATTTGCCGGAGCTTTAGTAGGTTTTTTATGGTACAATACATTCCCTGCGCAAGTTTTTATGGGCGATACCGGAAGTTTAACCATTGGCGGAATCATTGCGGTTTTAGCAATTGCAACTCGAAAAGAATTATTAATCCCAATTCTCTGCGGAATTTTCTTGATCGAAAATCTTTCAGTAGTGATGCAGGTGAGTTGGTTTAAATATACTCGGAAAAAATTTGGCGAAGGAAGAAGAATTTTCTTGATGTCGCCATTACATCACCATTACCAGAAAAAAGGTCAGCACGAAAGTAAAATTGTTGTCCGCTTTTGGATTATCGGGATCCTTTTGGCAGTGATTACGATTGTAACCTTAAAACTAAGATAAATTGAAGCGCTTAGTAATTCTTGGTGGTGGCGAGAGCGGAGTAGGAACCGCGTTATTAGGAAAAGCAAAAGGTTATGCAGTTTTTGTTTCAGACAAAGGAAAAATAGCTGAAAAATATAAAGAAGTTCTTGTAAATAATGAGATCGATTGGGAAGAAGAAAAGCACACCGAAGCTTTGATTCTTAATGCCGATGTGGTGATGAAAAGTCCGGGAATACCAGAAAAAGTAGAAATGGTGCAAAAACTGTTTCAAAAAGGGATTCCGGTGATTTCTGAAATTGAATTTGCTTCCGCATTTACCAACGCCAACATAATTGGCATTACCGGAAGTAACGGTAAAACCACTACGGCAACGTGGACAGACTATGTGCTGAAAAACGGAGGTTTAAACGTGAGTTTGGCTGGTAATATTGGCGACAGTTTCGCTAAAGAAGTGCTGAAAGATGAAGCTGAACATTATGTGTTAGAATTAAGCAGTTTTCAATTAGACGGAATTGAAAGTTTTAGGCCGCACATTGCAGTGTTAACCAACATCACGCCCGATCATTTAGATCGATATGATAACAAGTTTGAAAA
>ENA-ORDG01000547-ORDG01000547.1-marine-metagenome-genome-assembly--contig:-NODE-547-length-17059-cov-2.594806_pt1 | contig 17059 bp, 15 predicted proteins | sample MGYA00248629_ERZ508524 | MGnify/ENA primary metagenome ERZ508524 (study PRJEB26194, sample SAMN05421901) | marine metagenome | isolation source: East of Rio de Janeiro, Brazil, South Atlantic Ocean...
CGCGCCCGCGCCCTGGCCGTAGTGCAGCGTGTCGCCGACGATGTCGCCGCGAACCAAAATTGCATTGAACACCCCGCTGACATTCGCCAGCACATGCGTCTCCGGCACCAGCGCCGGGTGAACGGCGATCTGCACTTTGCCGCCAAGCTTCTTCACGATGCCGAGCAGCTTGATGCAGTAGCCCAGCCGCCGCGCAAACTGGATGTCCAGCGGCGTAATGTGGCGGATACCTTCAACAAAAATCTGCGACGGCTTCACCCAGAACCCATGCGCCAGCGAGGCGAGAATGCCGGTCTTGTGCTGCGTGTCGAACCCGTCCACGTCCAGCGACGGCTCGGCCTCGGCATAGCCCATCTGCTGCGCGTCCGCGAGCACGTCCTCAAAATCGCTACCCTCAGCCTCCATTTGAGTGAGGATGTAATTGCAGGTGCCGTTGAGGATGCCGTAAAGCCGCTGGATGCGGTTGCCGCTCAGGCCCTCGCGCAGCGACTTGATGATCGGGATGCCGCCCGCCACCGCCGCCTCGAAGGCAAGGGTCACGTCCTTGGCCTCGGCCGCCCTGGCCAACGCCGCGCCGTGATGGGCGATCAGCGCCTTGTTGGCGGTGACCAAGTGCTTGCCGGCTTCAATGGCGGCCTCGCACAGTTCCTTGGCAATGCCGTCGGAACCGCCGATCAGCTCCACCACCACGTCGACATCGTCGCGCGTCGCCAGCGTCGTCATGTCGTCCACCCATTCATAGGGCGACAGGTCTACGCCGCGATCCTTGTTCCGGTCGCGCGCGGAAATGGCGACGATCTGGATCGGGCAGCCGGCGCGGCGCGCGATCAGGTCGCCATTTGTCTCCAGCAGCCGAATGACGCCGCCGCCCACCGTGCCGAGACCGACGAGCGCGACGCGCAGCGGGGCATGGCGGTGCAGATTGGTCATGGCGGCTGGTTTCCCTTTCTGGTTCGCAAAGCCGCGCTGATAGCCGTGTCTGACCGCCTGTCCAAGGAAAAGCGGCCTTCAGCCGCCGCTGCGGCTCCGGCGACAGGGGCCGAGCGCGGTGATCACCAGCTGATAGTCGGCGCGCGCGGCTTGCGCGTCCGGGGCGGACAGGGTGCGGACCGATTGCGGCGGCAGGGCGGGGGGCAGGCCGCAGGCGAGGCGATACCAGAGCAGGCTGCCCTCCTCGGGCGGGCGAGCGGCTTCGTCCACGATCTCGCCCAGCGCTACCGCCCAGCGCGGCGCCTGGCCCGGCCGGCGGAGGATGGAAAGCGACACCGGGTCGCCATTTTCCGTCCGCAGGAAAATCTGCGTTTCGCCTTCGCCCGCGATCGTGCCTGCGACGTGGAACGCCTCGCCCAGACCCAGGATGCGCGGCGGCGCGTCCGGCGCGACCAGGGCGGACAGGATCGACCGTACGCGCGCGACGCTCTCGGGCGTGGCGGATACCTGCGCGTCGGGAGCGACCAGCTGGATCTCGCCGGGCCGCCCGCCCGGACGAGCGAAGACGATGACTTCGTCCTTCTTGAGCTTGGGCAGCTTGCCGCGCCGGTCCAGCGGCACGTCATAGAGATAGGTGACGCTGGGGCTGATGCCGCCTTCGCCGCGAATCAGTCCGACAACATCCGCCTCGATATAGACGCGGCGATGCCCCTGCGGCACGTTGGAGGCGCGTTCCGCCTTCAAGGCGATGCTGTTGCGAATCCGCACATGAGCGACCAGCGGGGCGTCCTGCGCCAGATCGACGATGTCGGCATAGGTTAATCCATTGGTCGTAGGCGCGGCCGTGGCGGATGATGACGCTACCACCGGCGGTTCCTGCGCAAACGCCGGAAAAACCCCCGCATGTGCGGCGGAAATGAGGCAGGCGAGGCGCAGGCAGCGCGGGGCGGTGGCGGGTTTCATCAACTTGTTCGTCCTATCATTTCGGCCCGTGGCGCGGATGTCACAGGCAAGTCATTCTGATAGGAAATGGTAAACGCAAATGGCGACATCGATAAAGCGTTTGCGTGCCACGATGCGCCGCGATAGGAGTTTGCTCGGTAGCAAATGAACGGACAGGGGCCAAAGGTGGTCGGGATCAACCCGGGCAGCTTGGGTCGTTTTTGGCTGATTTGTATAAACCACTGGTAAGATGAGTTAAGGAGTGTCGTTGCCGAATGGCCTATGCTGACCACTCGCAAGGATCGAGTCGCACGATATCGATCGTCATCGTCGCCCTGATTCACGCTGTTCTCGGCTATGCCTTCGTCACCGGTCTTGGCATGAAATATGTCAAAAAGGCGGCGGAACAGCTGAACGTGATCGACGTGAAGGAGGAGCCCCCGCCACCCGACGAGGAACCGCCGCCGCCGCCGCCGGAACAGCCGGTCGAGCCGCCGCCGGTCGTTGCCCCGCCGCCGATCGTCCGGACCCCGGCCCCCGCGCCGCCGATCCAGACCGTTCGGACCCCGCCGCCGGTGTTCAACCCGGTGCCGGTCGCCGCACCGCCGCCTCCGCCGCCGGCTCCGCCGCCGCCGCCGGTCGCTGCGTCGCGCGCCAAGCCGCGCGGCAATCCGGGTGGGTGGCTGACGGACGCCGACTATCCGAGCCGCGCCCAGCGCGAAGAACGCTCGGGTACCGCCGGCTTCCGCCTGGACATCGGGCCGGACGGCCGGGTGACCAACTGCACCATCACCTCTTCGACCGGTCATCCCGATCTCGACGAGGCGACCTGCCGCCTGCTGCCGCGCCGCGCGCGCTTCACGCCGGCCAAGGGTTCGGATGGGAATGAAATGCCCGACACCTACACCGGGCGCATCACCTGGCGTCTGCCGGAATAATCCAAACGGGCAAGGCGCGCGCCCGGCGCCGCCTTCCCCTTGCTTGATCTCATTGAGAGGGAAGTCTTGAACATGTTGATGTATCTCGCAGCTGCGGCTCCCCAGGCCGAAAACCCGTACGGCCTGATGGAAGCCCTCGAACAGGGCGGCACCATTGCCTGGACCGTGTTCATCATCCTGTGCGCCATGTCGGTTGGCACCTTCTACATCCTCTTCACCAAGCTGATCGAACAGCAGAAGGTGATCAGCCAGGGCAAGAAGGTCCGCGCGACCTTCTGGCGTTCGGCTTCGCTGCGCGAAGCGTCGGCCAAGCTCGAGAAGAACTCGGCCTACAAGCAGATCGTCGATGACGGCATCAAGGCGCAGGAAGAGCATGGCAAGCTGAAGGATCCGGTCGAAGCGCATGACTGGCTGCACGGCTCGCTGGCCCGCTCGGAAGCCGCGATCAACTCGTCGCTGAACGGTGGCCTGGCCTTCCTCGCGACCGTCGGTTCGACCTCGCCGTTCATCGGTCTGTTCGGTACCGTTATCGGCATCTACCGCGCGCTCATCAAGATCGGCGCCGCCGGTCAGGCTTCGATCGACGCCGTCGCCGGCCCGGTCGGTGAAGCGCTGATCATGACCGCTCTGGGTCTGGCCGTCGCCGTTCCCGCGGTTCTGGCCTACAACTTCCTGCAGCGCCGCAACAAGGCGATCGCCGAACAGCTGAACGGCTTCACCGTCGACCTGCTGGCCTATCTGGTTTCGGACGGCGCCGTGAAGCCGACCGTTGCTGCCGCTCCGGCTGCTCCGGTCGCCAAGCCGGCCGCCACGCCGACCAAGGCCTGATCGGTCTCAAGACGCCGGTTGGGGAACCGGGTGGCGGCTGCGACCGCCCGGCTCCCCGCCGACCATGGCTCCCAATTCGCCTCCAGGTTGACGGGGGGCCATCGACACCAAGGTTAGGATAGTATCAATGGCAATGAGTGTTGGCTCCGACGGCGGTGACGACAAGCCGATGTCCGACATCAACACGACGCCGCTCGTCGACGTCATGCTGGTGTTGCTCATCATCTTTCTCATCGCGGTCCCGGTCGTCGTCCAGACGGTTGAGCTGCAGCTTCCCAAGGTGGCGTTCGAGCCGACGACGACGAAGCCGGAAAATGTGTCCCTTTCGATCACCACCAATGCCGATGGCAATTGTGCGGTCTTCTGGGGCATGACGCCGGTGTCGTCGGACGAGTTGCTCGACCGTGCCGTCGCGAAGCTCGAATCGGACATCAAGAAGGCTGGCGGCGTTGAAAATCTGACGCCCGAGGATCTGCCCGAAGTGCATATCCGCGGCGACATCAACACCCCTTATCGCTGCATCGGCGGCACCATCTACACGATGCAGCGCGCCGGCTTCCCGCGGGTGGGCTTCATCTCCGAACCGGAACCCGGTTCGAATTCCACCCGCCTCTGATCGGCCGAACAAGGAGAATTCGCCATGGCAATGAGTGCCGGCCGCGATGACGGCGAACCGATGGTGGAAATGAACACGACGCCGTTGATCGACGTCATGCTCGTTCTGCTCATCATGTTCATCATCACCATTCCGATCCAGACCCATGCGGTGAAGATCGACCTGCCGCAGAATGCGCCGCCTTCGGACAGCGTGATCGACCCGGTCAAGAACAAGGTCGCGATCGATGCCGGTGGCGTCATCACCTGGAACGGATCGCCGATCGACCTGCTGACCCTGCGTCAGTATCTGCAGCAGTCGCTGCGCCTGCCGGTCGAGCCGGAACTGCAGTTCCAGCCCGACGCGCAGACCCGTTATGTGGTCGTCGATTCGGTGCTTGCGGAAATCAAGCGCGCGGGCGTGACCAAGCTGGGTTTCGTCGGCAACGAACAATATGGCAGCTTCTGAGGTCCCGTCTCGGACCTGTCGCGCAACCAAGGACTTCCCCTTCGCGCGACAGGCTCAAGGGATTTCAGTAAAGCTGGACTGATCAAGGGTCGCCACTGGCGGCCCTTTTTTTGTGCGCGGACATTTCGGGGGCGAAATTAACAATTTCCTTACCCCGCGGCGCGATGATGTCGATGAGGGCTGACCATGGGCGCTGAATCGCATTTCGAACAGGACCGCAAACGCCGCAACGCAGAGCGGCGTCATGTCCAGATCGGCATCAAGGTGCGCCGGCCCGGCGAAACCTGGTTCAGCAGCCGCATCGCCGACCTGTCGGTCACCGGCTTTCGCCTGCAGAGCTTCATGAAATTGCGACCGGGCGACGAGCTGTGGCTGATGCTCCCCGGCTTCGAAGGACGGCGCGCGCGCGTGCTGTGGACGCGGGGCCATGAATCGGGCTGCACGTTCGAACGGCCGCTGCACCCCGCCATTCTCGATCATGTCGTGCAAATGGGGCTGCGCGAAGCAGGCCAATGATCGTGCCGCTCAGGCGGCGGGACCGTCCTGGAACTGCAGCCGGGCAAGCCGGGCATAAAGGCCATCCCGCCCGATCAGCGCCGCATGATCGCCCTGTTCGACGATCCGTCCTTCATCCAGCACGATGATCCGGTCCGCCGCGCGCACCGTCGCCAGGCGATGGGCGATGACGATGACCGTGCGCCCCTGCATCAGCGTGGCCAAGGCATCCTGCACCAGCCGTTCGGATTCGGCGTCCAGCGCCGATGTCGCTTCATCGAGCAACAGGATCGGCGCGTCCCGCAGCAGTGCGCGGGCGATCGCCACCCGCTGCCGCTGCCCGCCGGACAGGCGCGCGCCGCCTTCGCCCAGGAAACTGTCCAGCCCATCGGGCAGTGCCGCCAAGAAGCCCTCGGCATTGGCGGCGCGCGCGGCCGCCCATATCTGGTCGTCGCTCGCGTCCCAGCGGCCATAGCGCAAATTGTCCCGCGCTGACGCGGCGAAGATCACGCTGTCCTGCGGCACCATCGCGATCATTGCCCGCAGGGACGCGGGATCCATCTGCGGCAGCGCGCAGCCGTTCAGCCGGATCGTCCCCGCATCGGGATCGTAGAAGCGCAGCGCCAGCTGAATGAGCGTCGATTTGCCGGCGCCCGAAGGGCCGACGACCGCCACCGTCTCCCCCGGCGCGATGTCGAGGTCGATGCCGTGCAGCGCCGCCTGATCGGGTCGGGTGGGATAATGGAAATGGACGTTGCTGAAGCTCAGCCGTGCGCCCTGGTCGCCGGCGGGCAGGGCGATCGGCGCGGCAGGGGTGCGAATGTCGGGCTCGGCCGTCATCAATTCGCCCAGCCGGCTCGCAGCGCCCGCGCCGCGCAGCAGGTCGCCCCAGCTCTCCGACAGCGATCCGAACGCGCCCGCGACCAGCCCGCCCGTCAGGACGAAGGCGGCGATGCTGCCGCCCGACAGCCGCCCGGCGGCGACATCGATGGCGCCCAGCCACATGACGCCCGTGATCGCGCCGAAGACCAGGGCGAAGGCGACCGCGGTCATGGTCGCGCGGAGCAGGATGCGCTGGCGCGCGGTGGCGAACCCGCGCTCGACCGTCGCCGTGAAACGCGCCGCCTCGCGCTGCTCCTGGCCAAAGGCCTGGACGATCTTCATTGCGCCCAGCACTTCGGTCGCGGTGCTGCCGATGTCGGCCAGCCGGTCCTGGCTGGCGCGCGACAAGGTCCGCACGCGCCGGCCAAGGCCGATCAGCACCAGCAGGATGACGGGAATGCCCAGCAACAGCAGGCCGGCCAGCTTGGGCGCCAGCGCGAAGAGATAGGCGAGGCCGCCGATGGCGGTCACCATGTTGCGCAGCGCCACCGACACGGTGGAGCCGACCACCTGTTCGACGATCGCGGTGTCGGCCGTCAGGCGCGACGCGATTTCGGACGGGCGATTTTCCTCGAAGAAGCGCGGCGCCTGGCGCAGCAGATTGGCCTGCGTGGCGCTGCGAATGTCGGCGACGACGCGTTCGCCGAGCCAGGACACGAAATAGAAGCGCAACGCGCTGGCGATCGCGAGCACCAGCACGATCAGCAGCAGATATTCGAACCAGCGGCTGATGTCGCCGCCGCCCATGAACCCCTTGTCGATCACCAGGCGGAAGCCGTTGGGGATGGCCAGCGTCGCGGCGGAGGAGACGATGAGCGCCAGCAGCGCGCCCGCGATCCGGCCGGGATAGCGGCGCGCGAAGCGCCACAGCATCGCCAGACTGCCGAGCGCGGGCCGCGCGCTGTGGGATTTTACCGGGACATCCTCCATGGGCGGCGCTTAGCAGGCCGCTCCGCCCGTCTCAATGGTCGCGTCAACCCGATGGCGCGATGGCGCCGGCCAGTTCCATGATGCGCGCCGGCGCTGCCTGGCCGGTCAGCGCATAGGCCATGTTGCCCGCTTCCCAATAGGCGATCACATCGGCGGCGCGGCGCTCGATCAGCGGCTTGCCTTCAGCCGGCGTTTCGGCGCGGTCGGCAAAGAAGGACAGGCGCTCGCCCCGCGGCGTTTCCAGCGACATGGCGATGGCCGGACTGTCGGGCGTCGGGAACAGCTGGACATCGGTGACGCGCCAATCCCGCGGCAGATCGGGCAAGACGATGCCGGTGGCGGTCTCGATTTCCTGCGGGTTGAGCGTGGCGCTTTCCACCTGGGAGGCCATGGCCTGCCGCAACAGGCCCGCGCGGCGCGATGCGGCCGCTTCGTCCAGGAAGCTGCTGGCCTGCGCCGGCTGGGGAAATTCGCCCATTTCGCCACGCGCGATCCATCCCGCGCCGACCAATGCCGCAATGCCGGCGGCGCGGCGCACATGGCGCCAGGTCCGCCCGCGCTCATTGTCGTTCGCGACCGGCACCGACACGTCGCGCCGCCGCCCGACCAGCGTGCCCTTGGTGCCGTCCTTGACCAGGCGGAAGTCGATATGGGGCCAGCGCTGCCGCCAGCGCCGCGCCACCAGCCGCTCGCCCGGTCGCGCGGCATCGTCCAGCAGCACCACGCCACCGGGCGACAGGCGCGCAAACAGGCTGTCCGCCGCGCCGCGCACCAGCGGATGGACGCTCCAGGGTGGGCCGTCGATGATCAGCAGGTCGATCTGGTCCGGCACCATGTCGAGCGCATACCAGCGGCCCGGCCAGTCCGCGCTTTCATGCGTCAGCGGCGCATGGCGGATATCCACCGACAAGCCGTTATCCGCCAACCAGTGGCGCGTGGCGTCGACGAAGCCGCCATGCTGGTCGAAACTGTGCAACTGCCCCCCGCCATGCAGGCGCAGCGCGCGCGCCGCCACCAGTGAGGATGCGCCCGCGCCCAGTTCGACGACATGGGCGGGGCGCAGCCGGGCGATTTCGCGCACGATGTGCCGCAGGAAACCGACATCCGCCTTCCAGCTGCCAAGATGGGGCAGGGCGTCATGCGCCAGCCCCAGTTCGTCGAGCAACGCCCGCTTGTCCGCCTTGCCGCCGCCCGACAGGCTGGCCAGCAACCAGGGCCATCCGATCGCGCCGAACCCTATGCGCCACGCCATGTCGGACAGGCGCCGTGGCCAGTCGGCATCGGCAGATTGACTATCATCCAGAGGCAGGAAACCGGTCAGCTCACGGGAAGTCACGGAAAATCGTCTCCTAGACGCGGAAAGGAGGGGACTATGCCCGCTCGCGCCCGCCGCGCATAGGGCGGAAGGCGGTCCGGTCCCCGATCACGGCGAAAAGGGTCATCTTCGATCCGGTTGCGCGCTGCGCCCACAACCGTCGGCTTCAGCCTCAATAGCCGAGCGTCAGTCCCACCGCATAATATTTCGGCCCGATATTGGCCTTGGCGCGCAGCTTGGGGATGAGCGGCATCGCAACGGTGGCGTAGGGGCGGACATCATCGCCGCTCACGCGCGCGCCGGCCCCGATCGTCGCGGACAGCGGGATGGTGTAGGCTGCCTCGACCCGGCCATAAAGGCGGGTGTCGCCATCGCGCAGATAGACGCCGCCGCCCGGCGTCAGGCTGAAACCCGCCATTTCCAGCGCATAGCCCGCGCCGATCTCCGTGCCCCAATGGCCGTCGGCGCGGCCATAATTTATCTCGGCGCCCAGCCCTTCGGCAAAAGCGGCATGGGGCGCGGCGAAGGCGGCGGCGGCGATCAGGAAGCGAAGCATCTTCATGGCCGACCCGCTAGGCAGGCGTCTTCATCCTCGCAAGCGCGCGCCGACGAGCCGAGTCGCCTGCGCGCCGGCCTGCCGTCATCCCTCGAGGTCGACGCGCTTGACGGGCTGCACTTCGGCATAGGGCATGATCATCCGCCCGTCGGGCGCGGCGGTGAAGGTGGTCTGCGTGGGGTAGGCGAATTCGATGCCGCGCTCGTTGAACTGGCGCAGGATGGCAAGGCCGATATTGTGGCGGATCAGGTAGATGTCATCCCAGCCCGGCTTGTAGACTTCAAACTCCAGTTCGAAGTCCAGGCTGGACGCGCCGAAGCCGACAAAGCCCGACCGAATGAAGACGGCGTCCAGCGATTCCACGATCGTCTTGAGGATGTCGGGGATCTGCTCGGCGACCTGCGGGGGCGTCTGGTAGATGACGCCGATGGCGAATTTCAGCCGGCGATGGTCGAGCGTCTGATAGCTGGTAATCTCCTTCTGCAGCAGATTGGCGTTGGAAATCACCTTCTTCTCGCCGGTCAGCGCGCGCAGCCGGGTGGATTTGAGCCCGATCTTTTCCACCGTGGCCGTGGTCGTGTCATAGGAAATGGATTCGCCGCGGCGGAACGGCTTGTCGAAAATGATCGACAGCGCTGCGAACAGGTCGGAAAAAATTCCCTGCGCGGCAAGGCCGATGGCGATCCCCCCGATGCCAAGGCCCGCGACCAGGCCCGTGACGTTCACGCCCAGATTGTCGAGCACCACCACCGCGGCGATCGCGAACAGCGCCACCGTCACCAGCACGCGGATCAGGCCCATGGCGTTGGCCAGCGTTTCGCCCTGGCCATCCTCGGCCAGCGTGCGCCGCTCGATCAGGCCCAAAATCACTTCGCGCGCCCAGACCGCGCCTTGCAGCACGGTGGCGATGGTGAACAGGAAGACGACGGTGCGGTAGATAATGGGCGGCGCATCGGCATAGCCCGCGACCAGCCGCGCCGCGACCATGACCATGAAGAAATGCGTGGTTTTGGCGACGGTCCGCCCCAGCACATTGGTATAGCCGATCGCGTCCCCGCGCCTGCCCCTGTAGCGCTGGCCCAGCCCCTTGAGCGTGGCGAGCAGCAGATAGATGACGATGGCGGCGCCGATCGCGATCAGTATCTGCAGATAATGGACGGAAAACCAGTCGGCGGTCGCGGTCCACATGGCGTGCAGGTCCGGCGCGCGAACGGTTGTCGTGGGAAGGGCGGGGTCTTTTGTGTCGGCCATGCCTGTCCTGTCTTGCTGGTTCGATGACGAAGCGGATCGCGGACCCGCCGGCTCCGCCCGGGGGGTAGAGCATCAGGGCCGGGTGGTTCAAGCCGCTGCGGCCAACGGTGTGCAATCAGCGATATCGTCCAGGAAGGCGATCAGCCCGCGCTCCATGCGGGACAGATAGCGGGTGCGGCGCGGCAGCTTCAGCCCCGCGCGCCATTCCTCCTGCCCTTCCTTGCACAAGGCGACCAGCGCGGGATGGATATAGGATTTGCGGCTGATCGCAGGGGTATTGCCCAGCGCCTCCGCCACCGGGGCGATCATCGCCTTCAAAGACACCGGACCGGCGGCCAGTTGTTCGAAGGCGATGACGGACGCGCCCCAGGTGCGGAAATGCTTGGCGGTGAAGGGCGCCCCCATGGCCTCGGCGATATAGGCGTTGACGTCGCTCGAACTGATCGGGCGGGCGTCCCCATCTTCGTCCAGATACTGGAACAGATGCTGTCCGGGCAGGTCCTGCACCTGCCGCACGAAGCGCAGCAGGCGCGTGTCGGTGACCGCCAGCTGCTGCTCCTTGCCCGACTTGGCGCGGTATCGCAGCATCAGTTTGCGCCCGGCGATGTCCAGATGCCGCCGCCGCAGGGTGGTGGCGCCGAAACTCTTGTTGGTGGTGGCATAATGTTCATTGCCCACGCGCAGCTTGGCGAGGTCGAGCAGGCGGACGACGGCGGCGACGGTGCGGTCCTTGCGCAGGCCGCGCTTGGACAGATCGCTGTCGAGACGCGCCCGCAGCTTGGGCAAGGCGCGGCCGAAATCGGGGCAGCCGGCATATTTCTCCGCCTCGCGCGCGGCGCGGAAATCGGGGTGGTAGCGATATTGCTTGCGTCCCCGGTCGTCATAGCCGGTCGCCTGGATATGGCCGAAGGGCGAGGGGCAGAACCAGCAGTCGCGATAAGCGGGCGGCAGGGCAATGGCGTTCAACCGGTCGATCTCGTCCCGGTCCGTGATGCGCGCGCCATCGCCATCATAATAAGCCCAGCCCCGCTTGAGTGCGCGCCGCGTGATGCCGGGATGAGTGTCGTTCGTATGAACGAGTGCGGATTGGGCCATGTTTTCCTTCTCATGCCGCAAAACCCGCCGTTCATCGCTTCGTTCCGCAACTCCGTCCGGGGGTCGGCCGTTCACAGGGTTCCCCCAAGCGAAGGAGAAATTTATGCCCGCCATTGAGCAGAGCCGCATCCTGATCATCGCTACCGACGGGTTCGAACAGTCCGAATTGTTCGAACCGCGCCAGAAGCTGATGGACGCCGGCGCGACCGTCACTCTGGCGTCGCCCGCCACCGATCCCATTCAGGGCATGGAGCATGACAAGAAGGGCGAAACGATCGCCCCCGATATCACGCTGGATGCCGTCCAGATCGGCGACTATGACGGGCTGGTGCTGCCCGGCGGCGTCGCCAACCCCGACACGCTGCGGATGAACGCGCAGGCGGTCAAGATCGTGCGCGACTTCGTCGCCTCGGGCAAGCCGGTGGCCGCGATCTGCCATGGTCCCTGGCTGCTGGTCGAAGCCGACTGCGTCGATGGCAAGACCGTCACCTCCTGGCCGTCGGTGCGCACCGACCTCGCCAATGCAGGAGCGCAAGTGGTGGACGAGCCGGTCGTCGTCGACGGCAATCTGATCACCAGCCGCAAGCCCGAGGATATTCCCGCCTTCGTCGACGCGTTCAAGCAGGCCGTGACGGAAGCGGCGGCCATCCCCGCCTGAGCCGCGCGCCGTCGCCGCCTTCGGTGCGCCAGGGCACCGGGCGGCGGCGCAGCGTCGACATGGTCGCGAGCGCCAGCATTGCGCAGGCGCTCGCCGCCGGCACCGCTATGGTCAGCAAGGGGGGCGCCATGACCGGCATGAAGATCGACAGGGCGAACCCGACGAGCGCGAGGCCGCTCGTCCGTCCCTCGCCGTCCGGTCCCCGCAGCCATGTCATGCAGGTCGCGACTCCCGTCAGAAAGGCGAGGCTGTAGCGGATGCCGTCGTGGGTGGCGATGCCCTGGACCACGATCAGCGCGACCAGCAGAATGACCGCCGCTCCCCGCGTCATCCGGCCCAGCAGGACGGTGCAGGCAGGATAGACCAGCAGTTCGGACAGCAGCGCTGCAAAGGCGATGGCCTGCGCATCCTGCGGGCGGCGCGCGATGAGCGCGATGATCACCGCCGCACCCCAGGGCAGCAGTCGCGCGGGCGCCATGCGAACATGGCTGATCCAGTCCAGCGCCCCACCGCGCCTGTCCCAGCGACGATCCAAAAGGCGCAGCTGGAATCCGCTCAGCACGCACAAGGCGGTGACGCCCCAGGGCAATTCTTGCGCCAGTCCCAGCCACGGCAACGCAAACAGCAGCCCCAGCAGGATGCCCATCGCCCTGTTCACAAAGGTCATGCCCTGCCTCATGCCGGCGCCCCATGGCCCAGCGCCAGCGCGGCATCCAACTGTTGCTTGGCCGCCGCCTTGCGCTTGCGCCTCAGATAGGTGTCGAGGCCGATCTGAAGCGCCAGCATCATGAAGATGAAGGGCTGATAGGCGATGCCCACGAACAGCGATCCGATCATATAGACGATATGGCCTTGTTGCAGCGCCAATGCGAAGGGCGCGATCCACGCCTCGTCGGGGCCGCCGCGATTGCGGTAGGCGCGCCGGATCGCCTCGGTCCGGATGAAGCAGATGAGGTGCAGCAGCGCCCAGATCGCGAAGCCGAAATAGCCCTGTTCACCCAGCAGTTCGAAATAGGCGCTGTGATAGGCGCGGCCCCGGTCGGTCACCAGGCGGCGTTCCACGCGCGTACCGCCGCTGTCCGTGACGGTGCTCTGGGCGACATAGGTGAAGCTGTTCTGCAGATAATTGTCGAAGCCGCCGCCGCCCGGATGCGCCTTCACATAGTCGAGCGTCCACATCCACACCGCGACGCGAGTCGAGGCGCTTTCGTCGCCCTGGTGGTTCTCGATTGTCTGCATTCGCTGGGTGAAGCTGGCCGGCAGAAAGGGGATCGACACCAGGGCGGCGAGCAGCATCAGCGGGCCGTAGACGAACTTGCGCTTCGATCGCATCAGCATCAGCCCCGCCAGCACGACGATGCAGACGAGGCCGGTGCGCGCTTCGGTGCCGACCGGCATCAACAGGCAGGCCAGGCAGAGGCAATAGCAGAAGCTCTTCACCTTCCAGTCGGCCGGGAAGATGGTGCCGTGACGCGACAGCCACAGGATGATCGGGATCAGCGAGATGGCGACGCAGGAAATGATGCTGCCTTCGTACAGGCCGCTATTATTTTCGACCATCAGGTTGAGCACGCCATAGCCGCCGCCCGACAGGGCGGTCTTCATGCCGCCATTGATGATGATCGTGCTGGCGCACAGCACCATGAACAGCGACAGAGCCTCGATCCGCAGGCGGGTGCGCAGCACCAGCGGCAGGAAGACGCCGGCGATGATCGCCTTCCACACCCAATTCCATTTGGTCAGCGCTTCGGCCGGGAAGTCGGCGGTCAGGGTGGTATATCCGCACCAGGCGAGCAGCAGCAGCATCAATCCCTGCCGCGCGGAAAAACGGCAATCCTTCTTGTCATCGACCAGCAGCCATGCGCCCACCATCATCGCAAAGGCGATTGCGGAAATCGGAATCGAATTGAGCAGGAAATAGGAAAGTCGCTGCGGCGAAACGATGTCGATATAGGCATAGACCGCGACCAGCAGGAACGGCCGCCGCAGCCCCATCAACCCGAACAGGCCAAGGAACGCGATGAAGAACAGGTCACGCATCGCCATGCGGCTCCTGCGCCGGCGGATCGCGATCCAGATCGGCACGCGGCAAAAGCCGCCAGGCGGCGAGCAGGATGACGCCATGGCTGATCAACAGGGACAAAGTGTCTATCATGGCTCGCTTGCATTATCGCTTCGGGACCTGTGTCCTAGCCTGACAGAGTTGACGGGCCGTTAAACCTTTCGCGGCAGACGGGATTGGCTATGACTCGCATACTTCATGTGCTGGACCACAGCCTGCCGATGCACAGCGGCTATACGTTCCGCACCCGGGCGATCCTGCGCGCGCAGATCGCCAAGGGCTGGGACGTGCGCGGCATCACGGGGCGGCGGCACAGCGCGGGCGGGCCGGGCGTGGAGCAGGTGGACGGGCTGACCTTCCACCGCACGCCGGGCGATCCCGCGACCGGCAACGCGGTGGTGCGCGAATGGCGGGATCTCGCCGCGCATGCCGATGCGATCGACGCGCTGGTCCGCCAGTGGCGGCCGGACGTGATCCATGCGCATTCGCCGGTGCTCAACGCCATGGCGGCGCAGCGGGTGGCGCGCCGGCACGGCATTCCCATGATCTACGAAATCCGCGCATTCTGGGAGGATGCGGCCGTCGGCAACGGCACGGGGACGGAGGGAAGCCCACGTTATTGGCTGACGCGGCAGCTGGAAACCCGCGCGGTCCGCAATGCCGATGCCGTCGCGGTGATCTGCGAAGGGCTGCGCGGCGATCTGATCGCGCGGGGCATCGACCCGGCCAAGATCATCGTATCGCCCAATGGCGTCGATATGACGCAATTCGGAACGCCGGTGCCGCGCGATCCGGCGCTGACGGCGGCGCTGGGGCTGGGCGGCGCGGATGTCGTCGGCTTCATCGGCAGCTTCTATGATTATGAAGGACTCGACGATCTGATCGCCGCGATGCCGCGTCTCGTGCGGGCGCGACCGCGGGCCAGGTTGCTGCTGGTCGGCGGCGGGCCGATGGAGCAGGCGCTCCGCGCCCAGGCCATAGCATCGCCCTTTGCCGATCACATCATCTTCGTCGGCCGGGTGCCGCATGATCAGGTCGAACATTATTATGCGCAAGTCGACATCCTGGCCTATCCGCGCAAGGCGATGCGCCTCACGGAATTGGTGACGCCGCTCAAGCCGCTGGAGGCGATGGCGCAGGGGCGGCTGGTCGCCGCGTCCAATGTCGGCGGCCACCGCGAACTGATCGAGGACGGCGTGACGGGCACGCTGTTCGCGCCCGACGACCCGGCGGCGATCGCACGGTCGCTGGCGGACATGTTCGCCGATCGCGCCGCATGGGACGAACGCCGCCGCGTGGCGCGCGCCTTCGTCGAGCGCGATCGTAACTGGTCGTCAAACATTGTGCGTTACGAACCTGTTTACCAAAATCTGCTTACACGGTCTTCCAGGGACCGCGTGGCGGCATGAACAGAAACGAAGGTCGAGAGGTTGATAACGGCGGCAGGCAGACGCAGCGGGGCAATGGCAGGGCTGGCGGCGATCGCCGCAGCCGCCGCCCTGCTGGCGACGCCCGTCGGGTTGCTGGAGACGGCGGTGGCGTCGAGCGGGCTCAGCGAAGCGCTGCCCGCCGCCGCGCCGCCCCTGGGACTGACGGCCCGGCTGCTGATGGCCGGGTTTGTCGGAATGCTGGCGGCAGGGCTGGTGGCGGCGATGAACCGCGATCCGGACGCCGCGGATGACGAACGGGACAAGGATGGGCGCCAGCATCGCGCCTCGGGAGCAAGACATATGGGTTTCGCCTTTTCCAAGCTAACCGCCCTGGCGCGCGGACGCGCCATGCCCGTGGCCGAGCCGGACGCGCCCTCGCTGCGCCGCGCCGATGCGCATCCCGATGCGCCGCCGCGCCCGCCGATTTTCGCCAGCCGCGACTTTGACGGCGTCGAGATTTTCGCGCGCCCCGATGCCGGTCGCCGCCCGCTGGTCGTCGCGCCGGAGCCGGAAGCGCGCTCGGTGCTGCCGATGCCCAGCTTCGCCGCGCGCAGCTTGCCGGCCGAGCCCGTGGGGGAGGAACGGCGCGCTCCCGCCTTCGCGCCGCCCGCCCATCGCTTCGACGCGCTGGTGGAGGACGAGGAGGAAGACGACGCGTCGCCGGCTGAGGCCTGGGACGATGATGATGCCTCGGTTGAGGCCACACCCCTGGCGGAAGCGCCGCCCGCGCCGCTGCCGTTGCCGACCCATGGCCTGTCGATCGCGGAACTGACCGATCGGCTGGAGCGCGGCCTCGCCTCGCGCCGCCGCATGGCGGGCGCCAATGCCGCGCCCGTGCTGGCGGACATGCCGGTCGCGCCGGCCGTGCCCGTGCGCCAGAGCGTCGCGCCCGATGCCGATGAAGCGCTGCAAGCCCTTGGCGCAGGTCATGTCGCCTTCGGATACTGCACGACGGCGATTGTGGTCCGGCATGCGGATGCCGCGATCGCCGAAGACCAGATCCGCGCCGTTGAGCGCGTGATCCGGGGGCGTGGATTCACCTGCGTCTCGGAAAGCGTCAATGCAGTCGAAGCCTGGCTCGGCACGCTTCCAGGCGAAGCCTATGCCAATGTCCGCCAACCATTGCTCAATACGATCAATCTTGCCCATATGGCGCCCCTGTCGGCACTCTGGGCAGGGCCGGAGCGTAACACGCACCTGGACGGCCCGCCGCTCCTGATGGCCCGCTCGGCAAGTTCGACCCCGTTCCGGCTGGTGACCCATCAGGGCGATGTCGGGCACATGATGGTGGTCGGACCGACTGGGGCCGGCAAGTCGGTGTTGCTATCGCTCCTCGCCTTGCAGTTCCGCCGCTACGAGCGGGCGCAGGTCTTCATCTTCGACAAGGGTGGCTCGGCGCGCTGCGCGACGCTTGCCCTTGGCGGTACCTGGTACGACCTCGGCCTCGACGGCGACCTTGCGTTCCAGCCCTTGCGGGACATTGATAGCGAAGCCGGGATCGCCGAAGCACAGGCTTGGGTGTTGGGTCTGATTGCTCAAGAAAACGTCGCTGTGACGCCCGAAGTGAAGCAGGCCGTTTGGACGGCTCTGCAGAGCCTTGGCGCGGCACCGGTGGCGCAACGCACTCTGACGGGTCTTACAGCGCTGGTGCAGTCATCAGAGCTTCGGCAGGCGCTGGAACCCT
>ENA-ORDG01000548-ORDG01000548.1-marine-metagenome-genome-assembly--contig:-NODE-548-length-17055-cov-2.838615_pt1 | contig 17055 bp, 14 predicted proteins | sample MGYA00248629_ERZ508524 | MGnify/ENA primary metagenome ERZ508524 (study PRJEB26194, sample SAMN05421901) | marine metagenome | isolation source: East of Rio de Janeiro, Brazil, South Atlantic Ocean...
CGGGAAAAATGGTCTGCAGCCGCTCATGGACGGCATCGCGGTCGAGCAACGGTTTCATACAAACTGCTCATAGAGCTTTGCCAGCTCGGCCTCGATCTTCGCACCGCTCGCACCGCGCCGGACCATTCGCTCGATGCTGAGCATGGAATCAGGCGAGGGCAGGGGTATCGCCTCCAGCTCGAAGGCCGATACCGCCACGCTGCCATTGATGCAGCGGAACAGCTTATCGATAACTTGGCTGTTCAGCACGGCCGCAACCGTCGCCGGGGATAGCGCTGGCCGGGATTTAGGCCGAACCATGTTCAAATGGTTCTCGACGACGACACCACCATGATCCTCGATGAAGTCGGCGGGAAGCTCGGCCGCGATCAAGCGGCGTGCCTGCTCTTTCGCGGTCGTGCGCTGCACCAGAACACAGGCCTGATCGACCAAGAGCCATCCATCGCCGCGCTCAATCTTAAAATAAGGCGCGTGATTGCGCTTCTCGGCCCGGTAGATGAATTGGCCGTCGGCCGTCACCGCTTCCGCCCATAAAAGCGGATGCACATTGCGGCCGGGGCGATGGCGCATCTGACCTTTGAAGCGATTCCACACCAAAGGCCCGGTCGAGACGGTATAGCCCCAATCCGCCAGGCGAGCGGACATCTTCTCGGCAGCGGCAATCAATGCGCTATGATCCGGCTCGCGCGGCGCAAGCCACGGTTGCGAGGCGGGGGAGGGCAGGCCAATCGTACCGTTCTTGATCACCCGTGCCTCGCGCTCATTCGCGACATGGACGTAGTGAACTTGGGCGCGCGCAGGTTTGGCACCGCGTTTGTAGACGGCAAGCAGAGTCTCCTGCAGCACGTCCTCGAACACGCCGCGCCGCGCATGGACGAAATCGATCGCCACGGGCGGCGCTTCATCGGCGATCAGCGCGCGCAGCGCGGAATAGTATTGGCCAGAGAGAAAGCTGGTAGGAGTGAGATAGGCGATCACGCCGCCTCGTTTCACCCATCGCATGGCGATGTCGGTGAACACGCCGTAGAGGTTGGCATGTCCGTAAAGCCCGCGCGCGAACCGCTGGCGCTGCTCCGGCGTCAGCCGAACGCGGCCATAGGGCGGATTGCCGATCACGATGTCGAAGCGAGCCTTTGGAGGCTCTTCCAGCGTATCGGCAACCTGCGGTTTCAGCCGCCAGTTACCGCGCCGATCCATCTCAAACCCGCCGCGCAGCCAATTGGCCATAGCAGCCTGACCTTCCGGGCCACTGCCCAGGAAATGCTCGATCGTATCGGGGCCCGCCTGCTTGCCTGCCTCGAACCGTGTGCTCGTGTCATTGCGGGCGGACTGGCTGAACCCGGTGCTGCTGGAGACGAGGAGATCATTATGGGCGAAGCTGAACCGTGCATGCCCGCCATTGGCGATGGCGCCAAGCTGGCTCTCGTTGATCAAGCCGCCCCGCCACATCTGCGCCGCGAGTTCCGGTGTCAGGTTGAGACTGAGGTCGCCATTCTGGTCCATGGCGATCTGGCGCTTCGACATTTCGACGCCATGCGCGCGCAGCAGCGCCTGGGTGCGGGTAAGGCGCTCCCTGTCGACAATTCCGGTCAGGCGTTCATTGCGCGCGCGATCGGCGATGCCTTCCGCGCCGCCCTCGGCCATATCGACCTGATTGCCTGCAGTACCGGCGAGTGCACGGATGAAGGAATCGAGGCGAGCCGCTTCCCGCACCGATACACCGGCGGCCGCCGCGCCTTCGGCAAAGCCCGCATTATCCGCCTGCCGCCGCTGCTCGCCGATCTGGGCATTGCTGCGTACCCCGTCGGGCCCGATCTCGCGCTGCGCGTCGAGCTTGCCCGACCGCTCGGCAAAATCATAGCCCGCAGCCTCCCGCGTGCGCCCATAGACGCTGGTGCCTTCGCGTGCCGCTTCAGCGGTCGCACCATCGGCCGTGCCGACCTGCACGGCGGCATTGTAACTCTCCAGCGCGCGCAGGACCTGCGCCTCGTTGCGCCCGGTTGCGCGCGAGAGTTGGCTGATCGCGGTCGATCGCGCCTCGCCTGAAAGCGCATTGATGAACCCGATGCGCCGGCTGGTTTCGGTGACGGAGAGACCCAGCATGGCCGCAGCCTGCCGTTGTCCCTGATTGCCGCCGGTTCGATGCGCCTGCTCGGTCGCGACATTGCCGCGCTCGACGGCGGCAACCCTGTCGCCCGTATAGTCGCGCCGGCCTTCCATCGCGCCCACCTGCGTCTGCGCCGCGGTCAGGTCATTGCGCAGCATCTGCTCCTGATCGAAGGCATTGGCCATCAGCTTGGCGAACGTCGGATCAGCGCTCGCCTGGGCGATCACCGTCGATGCCTTGAGCGCGGCATCCTTCGCATCATAGCCGCTGCGCTCAAAATGCCGCTGCGCGCCGGATTGCATCATGTCATAGGCTTTGCTGTCGCCGAATGCCTTCCACTGCACCATATTCTGCGCGAAGGCTGCAAAGGCGCGTTCGCCGCCCTGGCCTTGGCCGAAATAGGTAGTGCCAAGCTTGCGTAGAGCATCGCCCTGGGCAAAATTGTGGATCGCCGAAGTCGCGGCATTGGCGCGGACCGCGCGCGCCGTCGCCGGATCGCTCAGATCCCGGCCCACAAGGGCAGGGGAGAGCCCGCCCAGTTCCCGCGCGGCGTCCGCCCGGCCGAGACCGAAGGCCGCCGTTCCCGCTGCGCCGCCACCCTGTTCGCCGAGCACGGATCCGGCCGACGCGAAGCTACGGTCGAGACCGAAGCTGCTGCGCTCGCCAAAATCGCCAAAGCCCGACGATGCCGCGCGCCGCGACATGGTGCCGCCGGCCGAGGCCTGCGCTTCCAGCGCCGAGGCATAGCCCTCACTGGTTCCGACGGTCGCGGCCGCCATGCTGCCCTGGCCCTGCACACCGAGCATACCGGAGGTGAAGGCGGTGAACATGTTTCCCGAGAAGCGGAACACCGTGAACACGAACGCGCCGGCAAGACCTGCCGCGGCCGTTCGGAACGACCCGAAGATGGCAAGCGCCTTCATCGCCGCCGAGGGCGCGAGGATCCAGCTATCGGCCGCGACATTGGTCGCGCGCAGCTCGGCCAGCACGTCCATCGCCCGGCCGAGGGTAAGCTGGTAGATACCGGCATCGATGACGCCCCAGAGCGCGACGAACACGAAGAGGCCGAGCGCAAAGCTCGCGACCCTGAGGTTGATCGGCGTCAGGATGAAGAGAAGCGCGATCGGCATCATCATCAGCATGATCGCGAACACCGACGCCCGAATGGTCGGCATCCATTCGTTGGCGGTCGAGAGCGTGGCGAGCCCGTTGGATTCGATGGCCCGGTTCGCCATCACCCGGGCGGTTGCCGCCGGGGAATCCTCGAACAGGACGTCGCCAACGGTCTGGCCAAGCAGGATGTTGGTCAGGAACTTCTGCCGGCTCATGGAATGACCCAGCATCATGTCGCCCAGCCCATCGATCTGCTGGCGACAGCGATCGCGCTGGGCCGCCTGGGTCACGTCGAAGCCGGTACGCGCGCAGACCTGGTCGCTATAGGCGTCGAACAGCGTGCTGTCCGACAGGCGATCAGCGATATAGCCCCATGCTGCCTCGCAGCTCATCGTCGTGCCGGCCTTGTCGCTTGCCGTGTACACGGTCGAGAAGGTTGCTGGCCCTGCCATCGCCGCGAAGGAGGCCGGAAGATCGGTCGACGTCCGGAAGAGCTGATCGTCGTCGACCCCATAGGCCGGGGACACGCGGGCGACTGGATAGCATTGCCGCACATAGTCCTTCACTGTCGCATCCAGGAAGGTGTCCACGATCGGGCTGCGGGGACTGACGGCGTTCAGGAACAGGTCGAATGCATGGCCGCCGGCACCGAATTCCAGCTTGGCATTGGGATCGGTTGTGTTGTCGTCGATAGTCTCGGCAAGCGCCCGCTCCATCAAGTTGGTGACGCCGGCGACGAGCACGATGAGATTGGGCACATCACCGATCGGCTGATAGGCGTTGCGCACCCGGTCGTAGATGTGGATCGTGCCGGTCGTAGCGATCATCCCGGCGAACAGGCCGATACCGATCAGCATCTGGAAACCGAAGGCGACAAGGCCCATGCCGGAGCCCTTGATGCTCGCCAGGACCGCGCCAAGCCCGATCCCGGCAACCGCGATGATCACGACTAGTGTTTCGTAGCGCGGGTCGCCGAACATCATCGCGACCAGATGAAACGCATCGACGGTCTCCGAAAAACCGTCCCATGTGTGATAGCTCGCGTCGATCGCCAGCGCGGGCGTCGAGCCCAGACACCCGACAAGTATGAGGATTAGGCGGATGATGTGGCGCATGGCCCGCCTCACCGGTTGCGATTGGCGTTGGCGCCAGCGGCGTCGCGGGCATCGCGATCGCGCTGGCGGACGACACCTGCATAGTTGGCCGAGAGGTTCGCCTGGTTCATGGCTGCCATGTAGGACTGGCGCATCTGCGCGCGCTGGCGCAGCACCTCGTCCCTGAGCTCGCGCAACTGCTCGATGCCCTTGGTCAGAATACGCGTCTGGCAGATGTTCGTATTCTCGGCGTCCGAAGCCCCCGCCGTCGTCACACCGCGTTCGGCATTCTGCAGCGCGAAGTCGATCGAGCGGGTGAGGTCGTTCAGCATCTGATAGGCGAGGGTGAGCGCCACCAGCTCATCGGTGTCGGCGATGACGCTGTCGGTAAGCCCCTGTCGCACGCCCCATTCGAGTAGGCGATAGACCGGCAATGTCCGGACATTGGCGACGAACTGCTTTTCCTCCGTGGTCAGCGCCGCGCGCGTTCGGATCTTGACGGAGATCGCCTCCATCCGCTCGCGCGCCAGGATGAGCGCGCCGCGGCCAGCGCCGTTCACCGAACAATCAGCGGCGGTCGCGGGCATGTTGAGCGCGCGGGTCGGCACGCGACCGGTCAGGAAATCGTCGGCGCTCTCGGTATCCTGGCGCGGGCAGGCGGGAATGGCCGAGAAGAGCGGCACCTTGTCGTTGGCATCCCAGCGCATATAGACATCGCCGACCCGTGCCCGCATGACGCCCGCCCAGTCAGAGGCGCCGACGCGCGCGGCGGCGTGCGCCAGCAGCGATCCGGTCTTGAAGATATCCGTGACCTCGGCCGGGCAATTCGCCAGCGCCTCTTTCAAGTCTTCGGTCGGATTGCCCTTGTTCGCCTGGATTTTCTCGCGACTCTGCTGCCAGCTATTGGCATAGCCTTCGCGGATCGACTTGTAGCCGGTCATCTCCTCGACGATGCCCGACATGTTGTCGTCGCCCTTCGCAATCTGGACCATGCGATTGGCAAGACGGCAGTCGTTCACCTGAATAGAGTTCAGGAAATTGGTCGCCGCCTCCATCTTTGAAATAATATTACCCATCTTCTCATCCAGCGTTTCCAGAAGATACTGGAAGGCGACTGCCGGCGCGGCCTGCAGGATGGTCTCCAGCTTCTGGACGAGATAATCGGGATCGAGGAACGACATACCGCCGAGGAACATGTCGATGCCGCCGCAGCCCGCCTTCACCTTGGGCAGCGTCAGGCTCATCAGATAATCGTCATGGACATCGACCCGGCCCGACATGCCGCCGGCGGTTACATAGCCGCGTGTCTGGTCCTCGAAGCTGCCGGGCGAGGTATAGGTGACATTATCGAACCAGCTCTCGGCCCAACCCTGGGCGTGGGCCGGAACTGTCTGGCCGCACGAAGCAACAATCAGGAACAGCGTGGAGATCAGGCGCCGATGGGAAATGACCATGACGAATTTCCTTGAGACGAAAGAGCGAAATACGGGCCGCCTGCAGCGCTATGGCGCGAGCCACTAACCTTGCAAATCTGGAGTGATGATCCATAAATGCGCGGATGATCGAGAGGCGTATCAAGGCGGATCTGGCGGCAACGATCGACAGCAGCCCGGCAGTTGCGCTGCTGGGGCCTCGACAGGTCGGCAAGACGACGCTGGCTCAGGAGATCGCCAGGATGCGTCCCTCGCTCTATCTCGACCTTGAATCCGAGGCGGATCGTGCGCGTCTGGCGGAACCGAAACTCTATCTTGCCGGGCATGAGGACAAGCTGGTCATTCTCGATGAAGTTCATCGGGCGCCCGATCTTTTCGAGTGCCTGCGCGGCGTGATCGACGCGGGGCGCCGCAAGGGTCTGCGAAGCGGCCGCTTCCTGCTGCTCGGTTCGGCATCCATGGATCTGATGCGGCAACCGGGAGAGAGCCTGGCCGGCCGGATCAGCTATTTGGAAATGCGCCCGCTGAATCCGCTCGAAATCCCCGAAGCGAAGATCGATCACCTGTGGGCGCGGGGTGGATTCCCCGACAGCTTTCTCGCGACTAGCGACACGCTGAGCCTGCGCTGGCGACGGGACTTCATCCGCTCCTATCTCGAACGCGATGCGCCGATGCTGGGGCCGCGCATCCCTGCGGAAAATCTGCGACGCTTCTGGACGATGCTTGCCCATCATCAAGGGCGTTTGCACAACGCCGCCGAACTGGCCCGCTCCATCGGCGTCGATGGCAAGACGATAGCGACATGGCTGGACCTGCTGGTCGATCTGCTGCTCGTTCGCCGTCTTGAACCCTGGCGCGGCACCAACGGCAAGCGCCTCATCAAGAGCCCGCGCCTCTATGTACGTGACAGCGGCCTCGTTCACAGCCTGCTTGGCCTTGCGACCATGGACGACATCCTTGGCCATCCCGTCACCGGCGCCAGCTGGGAAGGTTTCGTGATCGAAACCCTGATCGCTGCCGCCCCGGAATGGACGCAGGCGAATTTCTATCGCACGTCGGCGGGCGCTGAAATCGATCTGCTGCTGACACTGGCTGGAGGCAAGCGTTGGGCCATCGCAATAAAGCGCAGCCTCACGCCCAAAGTGGAACGAGGCTTCCATCATGCTTGCGCCGATCTCGATCCCGAGCGGCGCATCGTCATTTACCCGGGGCAGGAACCGTTCCCCCTCGGCGCCGGCATCGAGGTGATACCGCTGGCGTCGATGAGCCAGCAACTGCTCGCGCAGCACTGAACAGGCAGGAATAGCGGGCAGAGCCTTGCCCGAAGGTTGCAGCGCAGGGGGCGTCGGTCTCATCGCCGCGCTCCATTTTGCCTGCTGTTCGAGGCGACGATCCCGGTGAATTTCGACATGGCGCGCACACCTACGGCGGCACGCGCCCCGGTCAGCATCCGGGCGGCAAGCCAGGCGTTGCGCGCAATATTGGCGCCATGATCGGTGCCGATCGCGATCGGCACCATGCGACCCGGATCAGCCAGTGGCCGCACCCATGCGACCGGGTTTCCGACCCAGGGAAGGCCAAGGCGCCCCGATCGGAGCGCTGCCTCATCAGGCCCAAGCGTTCGGACCTGCCAGCCATAGCGGCCACGGAATGCGAGAAGCTTCGTCCAGAGATCGCCGCAGGGCAGGCAGCCGGGCGCCGTGCTCATCTCGATCACATAGAGCGATGCCTGGCCGCGCAGCATGGTCTCGAAGTCGGGCGGAAAATCGCGCGTCACCGGCACGCGGGAGAGCCACAGGCGCATGTCCGCAGCCGTCGATACCGGATGAATGGCCGCCTGCCGTGCGACGTCCCGGTCTGCCTGCTGAGCGAGGACGCTAGCCGACAACAGCATCAGTGGCGCCAGCAGCGCGACGCCGCAGGCCAGCCTGGAACCCAGGCGCATCACGGCCTGCGCTCCCTGGCATCAACGAGATCGCCGCCGATCACGCGCGGATCGGTCGAGGAGACAGGGCCATTGGCCAGCGCATCGAAGAAGCCGTCTTCTTCGCCCGCGCCGGTCAGCCATTGCTCGGGGCGTATATCGCCGCTCAGCAATCGCACGGCCTGATAGGCCATCTGCGCGAGATTGGGATAAGTCTCGACCCCTGCGGCAATCACCATGCGCTGGGGACTGCCCCGGCGAATGACCATGGTGGTCGGCGTCACCTCGACCCCGAAGCGCTGTTTGAGGTCGGGCCTGCGATCGAGATCCATCAGGCTCACCTGCCAGCCCATGTCATCCTGGAACCGCTGGACGATCGGCCACTGCACCTTGCAATAGCCGCAGGATTCCCGGGCAAACATGACGAGTGCGAATTCCCCGGCGTGCGCCCGCAGATATTGGCGGCGCACCTGGTCCTTCTGCGCGCCCAGCGCATCGCGGGCCTCGCCGACCATCGGATTGGCGGCTTTGGCATTGAGTTCGGGATGGGTCAGCATGGCCAGCTGGGTGACGCCGGCAAAGGCGCGGGCCTTGCGCCGGGCAAAATCCTGCAGGCGCCAGAAATCCGCGACCGCGTCGATCGTGAGGACGGTTGCGGCATAGTCGCGCTGTTCCACGATGAGCTTGGCGATCCGGGGCGGCGACCATTTGGCCAGTTCCACCATCGGCGGGATGACGGGCTTGGGAATCGTCTCATCCTGCGCCTTTTCCTCAGCGCCGGATTTGGGGGTCTCGTACCACCAATAGCCCCGTGCCGTACCATCGGCCGCGCTCACAGGCGCCGTTTGCGCGCACGCAGGACCGGCGGTCAGGAGCAAGGCCATGCCCAGGATGAGCATGCACTTCACAGCAGCTTCTCCATGCGCGTGAGCCGCTCGATCGCCACCGGGCCATAATAGCGGCTGTCATATCCGTCGGGATGCCGCGAACCGACGAAGATCATCCCCTCGGGAATGCGCGGGCTTTCCGGCTGCCAATGCGTGAGTGCCTTGCCATTGCGTGCAGCAGGTTTGCTCACGCCCAACAGATTGCCATTGCAATAATACCAGCCATTCAGGGCCGGCCCGCCAATCCCATGCCTCTCGACCATGCTGATCCGGTCGCCAGGCAGACAGAGCGCATATTTGGTGATGGCGACCGGCTTCGGGCCGGCTACGGGATCGGACAATGTGAAGGATATGAGGTCGCCGCGATGGATCGGACCCGGAGATCGATGGACGACCCATGCGTCGATCGACGGCGTCATGACCAGGGTGATCTGCGGCATCGCCCACCAGGCGAAGAGGCCGATGGGCAGCACGATGCCATAGGCTTTGAGCAGCTGCGCAGGCCGGGCCGGTTGCCCAAGACCGCTTGCGCCGAGCGCCACCGCCGCCCGGAGCGGCAGATCCTTGAGTTCGCGCCAGAGACGGCTACCGGCGCGCCAGGTGAGCAAGAGCATCTCGCACCTCCTCCTTGCCGCCAAGGCGACCATATTCCTCGAGCAATCCGGAAAGGGCAGCGTCGCCGAGCACGATGTGCGCGGCGCGCGGGCTGGCCTCGTCACGCTCGCAATAAGGGAGGGTCGGATCGCCCGGGACCATCGCCAGCGCGGGCACCTGGGTGACGCCATGCTGGCGAAACACCAGGGGATCGACGATGACCTGCACGTCGCGCATTGCGCAGGCAGGGCCTTCGCAACCGGGATCGCGGCGCAATATGGCGGCCGACAATTTCGCCATCGGCGCGACCTGCCGCATACCGCCCGGCATGCCGCGGAAGGCCATGACGCCGCCGGCGCGTTCGAGCTGCCCGGCATAGGTGCGCAGCGTCTCGACCGGCATGGACGAGGAAACGAACAGGACGGGAACCCAGCGTTTCGCACCACCGGTGGATACGACGCCGGCCAGCGCTGCCTCTTCAGGCCGTTCAAGGCCAAGGGCCTGGGCGATACGACGGCTGGCGGCCTCCCGCTCGACGGCCAGTGCGTCACGAGCCGCCGCGACATCGGCCTCCACCCGTTTCGCCATGGCGGGATCCTGCTTGCGCCTGTTGATCCCCTCGAAAGCACGGCGCTGCGCGGCGGCATCAGCTTTGACCGGTAGAGCTGGTGAAGGGGGCTTGGCGGTCTTTGCTTTGTCGGCGGCGCGCTTCACGCGCTCCATCGCCGCCTCGCCCTGATCCTGGATGCGCGTGCGGGCATTGCCGTCCCGGTGCTGACCGGCCGCATCCTGCGGTTCGCTCGCCCCGACCAGCAGCGGGGCGAGGGCAATGGCTGCCAACAGGCGCGCGCGCCTAGTTGTTGATCGTCTGCATATAGGCATCGATCTTGTCCTTCATGTCGATCTGGATTTCGGATTGGGCGCGCGCCTCGACTTCCGCATAATATTCCGACAGGTCCATTCGCGAGAAATCGAGCGCCTGGAATTCTTCGGGCGTGAAGCCCCGGCAATAGGGCTGCTTGGGCGTACCCCAGCCGATCGCGCTGAAGGCCTTCAACTGTGGCCGGCCCTGCTCCTGGATGATCCGGCCGAGCTTGGTGTTGAAGCAGCAATGGCCGCGGGCCTTCTGGACGCAGATGCCAAGAATCTTCGAAGAGCAGTAGCTGCCGACTTCATGGCACATGCCCGACCCGCGCAGCATGCCCACTTCCATGTCCTGCTGGTCGCAACCGGAAAGCAGGAAATCCATCATGAAGTTGATGGCGAGGCTGATCGCGATCGATGTGGGGTCAATGCCGACAACGATCGCATTGGCGCCGGCGCTCGCGGCCTGGCCCGCCGTCGCGCCCGCCTTGAACGCGCCATAGGCCGCTTTCATGCCGGTGAACACACCCTTGGCAACGGCGATCTTGGTACCGATCGACGAGATCGAACCACCCATGCCGTCCTTCACGATCTTGCCCTTGTCCTTGCAGCAGTTCGAGAAGGTGGTCTTGAGCCCCGCCGGGCGGCACCGCGCGGCGCGGCCCGAGAAAATCTCAATCGTGCCAAGACAATTGCCATCGGCATCGACGCCGCCATCCGCCTCGACACCCGGATCGTCGACGACCGGATCATCAACGATCGGGTTGGCGCTGGTGTCGATGCAGGCGTTGGGCGAACAGGTCGGTGCGCCGCCGCTGGCCGGCACGGCGCACGCATATTGATCGCCGAGCGGGCAATGCATCGCCCCGGCCACATCCGCCTCGCAGCGTGTTTCGCCGATCGGGCACATCCAGCCGCCCGAACCGGTCAAATGGCAGCTCGCCGTCTCACCGTCATCGGCCGCATCGCCATTGCCGTTCAGATCGACCGCGCACAGCTGCTGGGCCACGGCGGTTGCCGGCAATAGCGACAGGCTCGCCCCGACAAACAGAAGCGTCGAGAGAAGGGCGCGCACCGGCGTCATCGCACGGCACCCGTGCAGATCATATCCGCACCGCCCAGACGCACCGTCTGCATCATCACCACCGCTTCGGGGAAATCATCGATGCAGCCGCAGCCCTGCACCAGTTCCTCGCCCTCGCCCGCGGGGCAGACATTGCTGTCCTGGCAGGCGTGATAGAAAAAGTCCCAGCCCGTTGGGTTGGTCTGCTTCGAACCGGTCACGCCATCGGGCGCTGCGGCGCTATTGGCCTGTGCCTTGCGCGTCTTGCAGATGGGCTCGCAGGCATTGACACTGCCACGATCGGGAAGCGCGAAGGTGCGGGTCGTGAGGCTATGGCCGCCATCGGCCGTCCGCACCCGGTCGGCCAGCAGCGTCTCGGTGGAATGATCGATGATATAGGCGCCGCGTGATAGATCGGGCTGAGGGACTGCACCCTGGTCGACCGTGCAGGCATAATTGCGCTGGCGCGCGAAGAAGTCGCGGCTGATCTGCATCGCGCAGGCGCCAGTCCCCATCTGGCGGGTCTGGGGCAGGGGGCTGAGCCCGGTCTTTACGCCGTTGCGGAAGGTGGTGACGCCGTCCACATCCTCATCGTCGAGCCGGCATGTCGCATTCGACGCATAGCCCGAGCAGGTGTCGACAAGCTGCTCGGACGTCTTGCAGCCGGCGTCCACCAGCGCCTCGATCGAGGCATAGGCCTCGCCGCCATCGGCGACCGCGACACGCAGCCATATGTCATGATCGCCCTGCGTCAGCCTGCCCGTGATATCGAGATTGGGGTAGGCATAGAAAGCGCCCTTCTTCTCGCATTTTCCCGGCGGCAACCCCATGCCGGTCCAGCCCTGCGGCCCTGACCCCACCAGTTCGCCGTCGATCCGGATCTGCGCCCAGTCATCGGCCCCGAAGCGGGTCAGAAGAACCTGCTGCAGCCTGTCGGGCTCCTTGACGCGCAGCGTCATGTGGAAATCGAAGATGGTGCAGGAGCCGCCGGAAAGACTGTTGTCGGCCGGCGACCCCATGAGAAAGATGCGCCGCCCAGGCACCGAGTCATCAGTCGCATAGCCGCCTGAGACCCGATCGATGATCTTTTCGGGCGTTATTTCCTCTAGTGTGATCTGACGGGTCACGGTGCAGCTCTGATTGATCTGCGACCGGCCGGTTCCTGTGGATGAAGCCGACAGCGCCTGGAACACGCTGCTCGCCTCTGCCGCGTTGAAGGCATCGCCGGGAATCGCGTTGGGATTAGCCTTGTAGGCGGTCGCACCGATGTGCGGCTGCGCGGCGCAGGATGTGGTCTGCGCGCCGATATAGCGGATGACGGGCCCCTCGATGGCGGCCTGGGCGATGCCGATGCGCGGATCGCTCGTGGTGAGCGCGCCCACGACACCGCCACCCAGATCCTTGAGCACCGAGGCCATATTGCCCCAGACGAGATTGCTGCCGCAGCTGTTGTTGACGCAGTAACAGCCGGCAAGGTCGGTCAGCTCGACCTCGCTGAGCTTGAGCGATCCCGACGCGGCCGTATCCCAGCGGAAGAAGCGGCAGGCGTTCCAGGTGCCCGGCGCACAGGAAATGAGCCCGTTGGCGCAGATCCCTGAAACCGGAACCGGGACTGTCAGAGCCTCATCGAAACTGCCGTCGAGATCGCGGTCGCGCGAAATGCTGAGCGTTCCGATATCCCCGCTTGCATTGAGCTGCGCGAGCAGTTCGAGCAATGTCGCGCTTTTCTGGCAGGCGAGGTTGGGCGAGAACGTCTTCGAGGAATCGACCGTGCTGATCGCCTCTCCGGCCAGGCCCGGCGTCACATAATTGCCGAGGATCGCGTCGCTGTCAGCACTCTTTGCCCGGGCGGCCTCGGCCGCGGCGCGGGCGCGATCCTCAGCCGTCTGGGCATGAAGCGCTACGGGCAGGCTGAGCGCCGCCATAAGAAGCAGGGCGCGCTTCCTCATGGCCGAATCTCGCTCGGAATGATCCGCCGGGATCCCCGCCGCAGCCGGAACAGGAGCGTGGATGGAACCGGGCCGGGCAGTTCCGCCCGAAACACCGCCTGTCCTTCGAAAACGGTCAGCGCGGCCACGACGACATGCGGCGAGGAGGGGGGTACCGCATCATCGTCTGTCGTGGCCACGCCGACCGTCCGGCCGGCACCGCGGGGGCTATGCGGCACCGGTTTAGCCGCGCAAGGAACGCCTGGCTCCATGGGGTGACGGGAAGGCCATCGGCTAATCCCAGGCGTACGAGCGCGGATCTGGCGAGACAGACGGCTCATGGCGTCGAGATCCCGGCGCAGCAGATCGTCTTCTCGAACAGCATGAACTGGGCATTGTCCTTGCCCGGCGCGTGCTTGCCGCTGGTCCAGAGCGCGCCTGGCCGGCCGACATTGACGCACTGGCCGCCCTTGACCGGCTCCATCAGCTGGAACTTGTAGCGACTCTTGGTCCAGACCGGCTGGGGGATGAACGAGCAGCCGTCGGCCGAACTGATGGTGAGCGCGCCGAGCCGGCCCATCATGAAGACGCCGCGCGCGGCGAGCCCCGCCCAGGCTTCGACACTGTCCCCGAAATGGATATCGCCCGCCACCGGATAGGTCGCGCCCCAGGAACCCATGCACCAGAAGAGCGGATCGACGACCTTGCCGGCGGCTGCAGCGGCACTGTCGGCCATGCAGGCCAGACCTGCGGCCGGATTGCCGAAGAGGATCGCCTCGGGCTGGATGATCGCGCCCAGCGTGGCCGATTGCCAGGTCGGCAGCACTTCGGTGATCAGCGCCACATCGAAGCCATTATCCTCGATGCACGGCAGGTCGGTGAACATGTCGAGCATCTTCCAGACCGGCGCGATATAGTAGTGCATCTGCGCGAACATCTTGCGGCTATTGGTGCCGTCCGAGATGCTGGTCTGGCTGCCCTGTAGCCTGCCGCCGGTCGGCATGATGTCGGCGCCGAGCGCCATCATGCACCCCGGTTCGGTCACCACGTCGACCATGCGATTGGGCGACCAGAAGCTGACCTTGACGCCGAACCAGAAGGTTACGCCCTTGCGGCAGGCGCACAGCGGCTTGGAGGCGGACTGGGCATCGAGCGCCTTGCCGAGCGGATCACTCGGACCCACCTTTACGCCGCCGATGGTGATCGGGAAAATGCAGTTCCAGCGCACTTTGGTGATCGGGTTGAACACCGTGCCCGCCTCGCATTTGGAGGCATGGGCGGGAGCCGCGACCGCCAGTGCGGCAAAGCCGCAGCCCAGCGCGAGCAATCTGCGAAGCGACGATAGTTTCATTGCACTGCCCTCCGGTCGGTTTTGCGCCTGTCGACCTCGGTCAGCACCAGCTTCTGTCCAGCCTGCGCGACGATCACCGGCGCAACCGTCAGGCCAAGCCGCGCCTTGACGCGTTCCTCGAGCAGGAAGAGCGCCCTGCCGTGACGCTCGCCGAGCGTGATCGCGTCGGCATCGCCGGGGCCGCCGGCCGCCAGCAGGATGAAATCGGCCGGCCTCGCGGTCCGCAGTGCCCAGGCGAGATCGCGCGGATGGACCACGATGAGCCGCTGCGGGAGCGACACATAGGCCAGGGGATTGAAGCTATAGCCCCTGGCGTAGAGCAGCTTGCCGTCGGGGAGCCGGATGTCAGAATCGAGGGTATAGAAAGGCACGACCGTCCGTGCCCTGTCGGCTTGGGCGATCCCGAGCGTCGCCGCCTTCATCGCCGACCAGTTCTCGCGCGGCCCGAAGGCACTCTTCATGTCGGGGACATGGGCGGCCCGACCCTCGATCTCGCTCAGCGCATCGGTCTCGGCGATCGGCCAGGTACGCCCGATCTTGCTGGTCGCTGCCATGGCCGTCGACGGCGTCAGCACAGCCATAGTCGTCGCGAGCGCAGCGAGCAGGGGCAGGAGAGGACAACGGCCGAAATGCCGATACAGCGAACTATCGACCATGGCGCCGTCTCCAATAAGGCTGAGAATTCTCGCGATCCTCGCCGATCGCGGCGCTGATGAGCGCCGCCATCGCGACGATCGCCGTGACGGCCACGAGAATGCGGAACAGGGTCGGCACGGCCGGGAGCTGCCAGGCGATGAACGACTGCACCAAGAGCAGACCCTGGCTGCCGATCATGAGGCGGATCGGTCCCGGCGCGGGCGTGGAAGAGAAGATGCCGTTCATGGCCGCCCGCCTCCTCGAATAGGAAGGCCAGGATGCACCGGGCAACCGCTGGCCAGCCAATAGCCGTACAGAACCGGACCCAGGCAGGAGAAGACGAACAGCAGCCTGGGATAGGCAGCCGGTTTATCCCACCAGACCAGCCTGACGACGATGATCCCCAACGCCAGCAACAGCTGGATCGCCAGGCACATGCGCCGCGACCAACGCGCATCCTCTTCCTCGCGCGCTTTCCAGCATGCATAGGTCTCGATGCTGATCATCGATCGGCCGGTTCCGGGCTCGAATGCCGATGCTGAAGAGAACATGTCGGTCATGCCGGCCTGGCCTTCGCCTCTTCCGGATCGGCCGGACGCAGGCGGCAATAGAGCCTGAACCCGGCTTCTTCGATGACAGGCCAGAGGCAGACGATGCCAAGCCACAGGCCGTAGAGCGTGACGGGCCAGCCGATCAGGAACATGAACGGAATGAGCGGGACAACGGCCCAGCAGCTTTGCAGGAGCGGACCCAGAAAGGGGTGTCTGGCGTCCTTGAGGAACCCGGCGAGCAACTCGTCAGCCGTCTTGAGGCTGCGTGTGCATTCGCCATTGGCCTCGTGAAGCGTCAGGATCGCGCGACCCAGAAAATCATTCTGGCTCTCTCCCGGATAGCGCTTGCACCGGCACATCACGCCGAAGTCCTCGATCATCCTGGGCGTGAACGGTTCGATCCTGTCCGTCATTTGTGCCTCCATTTCCGCAAGCGCGAGAGAAGCATCCCGCATGCACCCGACAGGCCGATCAGCAGCATCCCGCTCGCAAAGCAGGCGGCCGCCACGATGAGTCCTGTGCGGACCGTCTTGAGCACAGGCTGGTCGAGCGCGATCCCGGCCGCGATGACGAGACAGCCCATCATGCAGGTTTCGATGGCCACTAGCCGCAGGCGCCACTGGAAGGCGGCCGCTTCGGCGCGCTTTGCCACACGCGCCTCGATCAGCGCCTCGATCGTCGGATCCTTTTCCCACTCCAGCGCGAGCTGGTCGGGATGGGGAAGGGCCTTGTGCGCCATGCGACCCTCCAGCCTTCAGGGCCGGCGCCGCCCAGCACTTCGACCGGATCGACACCGGCCAGTTCGCACACCGCCTCCAGCGGATTGTGGCCCGCTCGCACCAGCGCCTCGAAGGCGGCGACCTCATTGGGCGCAGAGGTATTGATCCAGTAGCTGAAGGGATCGACCACCAGCCGTGCGATGCCGAGCCCGAGCGGGCTGTCGATAAAGACTTCGCTATAATGGGGTTTGGCGTTGCGGACCGATTTCAACAGATCGAGCACGAACCCCGAATAGTCGAGGATCTTGTTGTCGACCGCCTTGTCATAGGTGGAGCCCTGCAGCAGGAATTTGGTCGCGGCATTTTCCAGGATCACCTGGCCCGTGCCGCCGAAGAGCATGAGATCGTTCATGCTCTGGAGGACGATGCCGAAACTGCCCTGATATTTGCGCGCGCGCCGATAGCCCTGGCCGAACGCCTCGGCGAGGCGCGAGAGATCCTGCCCGTCGCTGCGCGTCATGAACTGCGCGGCCTCGTCGCACAGGACGAAGCGGGGCTTGTCGCGCGCCGAGAGATAGAGTTCCTGGGTGACAGCGTTCACCACCACCATCACGATCACATTGAAGAGGTCCGGAAGAGCCTTCAGCCGTTCGAGTTCGAGCACCACGAACTCGTCGCGGGAGATATCGAAGGTGGAGGGGCCGTTGAAGAAATGGCCATAAGCACCCTGCGACCCGAAATCGCGCAGATTGAACGCGAGCTCGCGCGCGACCGGCACGAGATGATCGACC
>ENA-ORDG01000554-ORDG01000554.1-marine-metagenome-genome-assembly--contig:-NODE-554-length-16960-cov-2.673695_pt1 | contig 16960 bp, 9 predicted proteins | sample MGYA00248629_ERZ508524 | MGnify/ENA primary metagenome ERZ508524 (study PRJEB26194, sample SAMN05421901) | marine metagenome | isolation source: East of Rio de Janeiro, Brazil, South Atlantic Ocean...
ATCGTCTTCCCCTTCTGATCCGGAGCAGTCTGTGGCCTCCATCCCGTACGAAGCCAGCGAGATCCTGCGGTTCACCCCCGCCTCGCTGGCGGAGATCGACAATCCGCCCGTTTTCCGGCTCCGCGCCGCCAGCCGCCGCGAGCGCCGCCGCTATGACCGACTCATGATCGAGGAGGGACTGCGCCGGCACGACAAGGAGGCCATGCGAGCCGAATTGCTACGCGGGCTCCGCGAACTGTCCAGCGACGATGAGTTTGAGACCTGGGAGGTTCTGCTGCGTCAGCATTGGGATGCCCGCGACGAATATGACGAGGCGCTCAGCGGCGAGGAGGCCGAAACGCCTGAGTTTACGCCACCCGGGCCGAGTGAAGAGGAGATTGCGCGGGTCATGCGCGGCATTCACGAGAACTGGGCGCCGCTCCGGAAGATGGCCGCCGACAACCTGATCTTCAATCGTGAAGCACCCGCGCTGCTCATTTCGGTGGTGCTGGCCGGATGGTCGGGCATCTCCACCCCGTTCGCATCGCGCGAGGGTTCGATCCCGCTCGACACGATCGATGCGCTCGACCGCGACCTTGCGCAACTCGAAAAGGATCATGACCTGAAGCAGGGCCAGGCCTTCGTCCAGCTCTACATCGAGGCAACCAGCCGCATGTTCCTGTCGAAGGAAGCGGAAAAAAACTCCTCATCGCCTGCGCCGTCGCCCACCGGCCAGCCGATTTCGAACAGTGGGGCGGAGTCGACAGCTGGCACATCGAAGGCGTCGGCGATTTCGACGTCAACCCCCGCGACCTGATCGACGATGACGAGCTCGATCTGCTGCGCCTCTATCACCAATGCGATCGGGGACTCAGCGGCATGGTCTGGCCGGATGGTGGTTCGCTGCTGGACCAGCCAGCGGTGCTGGTCCAGGCGTTCAACGTCATCGGCAACCAGATGGCGCGCCTGAGAAAGAATGGCGATTAGGCCGTCGCTCCGCCAGGCGGGGCGCTTTTCCGACTTTCGCCGGGGCGCGATCCAGGTGATGGAGAACGCCGCGCTGGTGGCCACCGACCGGGCGGCGCGCAACGCCCTGTCCACCTTGCGGGCCCAGATGGCAAGCGCAGGACTGGGCCGGCTTGGCAACGCGATTGCATCAACGTCCGATCTGCGCATGTCCGGCCGAGTGCATCGCCGCGGCCGCGAAGCCTTCTCTGCATCCGGTATCATCCACCTGCGCACCGCCAACGAGCGAACGGTAGGCGCCATTATCTCCTACACCGAGGGCGCGGAGATTTCTCCCCGAGGCGAATGGCTCTGGATCGCCAGTTCGGATCTGCAGAAGCGGGTGAAAGGCAATTTCCGCATGACGCCAGCCCGATATCGCGCCGGCGGCTACGAAAAGCGGATCGGCCCGTTGGTCCAGATCCCGGGCCGGCATCCCGGCGAAGCCGTGCTCATCGTCCGGGACATCACCACGCGGATCGCCGGCCGCGCAAATCCGCGTCCGCTTCCACGGAGTGGACGAGTGCGCGCCGGGCGCGTGCTTCAGCAGCAGTTTGTCGCCTTCATCGGCATCCGCCGCACCTCGCGCCGTGCGCGGGTGAACCCGAACGCTATCTTCGATTGGGCCAGGTCGAGCTTGCCGGCTTTGATAAAGCAGGCGCTGAGATGAAAATCGGAGCCGTTAACCTATATTCGCTAGCAACAGATTTGGCATCATGTGTTTATGTCGCTATGCGCAGCGCTTGATTCGGCGGGGAATGTATGGCCAGCGAGAAAAAGCAAATTCCAGGAAGCGACAAGATCCCAGTCGCAACATCATCGGAATTAAACCTAGTATCTGCTGATATGGGTGTTGTCGCTTTTTTGGGTCGAGATTTCGAGCTGTCGCTGCTGGCTATGAGCCCGCAAATCGTATCAATCGGGATGGACGTTAACGACGTTCAGCGTGGACCAACGGAGGTTCAAGTCAATCCGAGCTACTCCATGACCGCAAAAATTAGGGTCGGATCATCTGCTCTGGCGCAAATCGCAACTGGAATGTTGGCCGCGTTAAAGGACGTTGAGCCCGAGACGTTTCAGAATGCCATGAAGGGTCTGATGGTCGATACCGAAGAAAGTGATGCCGATGGCGCAGTACACTGAAACTCTGCATACCGTCGATCATATCGGCGGCGGCAATGTGTTGGTAAGGCCTTACGGCGCGCGCCGCATCGCCGCGACTATGGCGATCGCGACGTTTACGATGTCGTTTCCATCGCACGCGGCTGCCAACGACGCATTTGCGCCGATGCTGCCCACCGACAACTCGAAGTCTCAAGCGACCCTTGCCGCGGTCGAGAGGCGTTTCGCTGCACTCTGTGAGATCGCGGATGACGAAGGGATCGTCATCAACAGGTCTTCGTATATTTCGCTGAAAAATTTTGTCCGCAACTGGACTGGCGCACGTCCACCGGCCATCATGTTAATGGAAGATGGCACGGTCAGAGCAGTATGGCGGGATGCGAAAGAGCAGCAGGTAGCGTTGCATTTCCGTGACAACGGAAAGGTACAGTACGTCATATTTCTGACGGGCGACGACGGCAATATCGAACGTGCCACCGGGCTATCCAGCCTCTCTGGTATCGCTTCGAAGCTGCTCGCATTCGGTGCTAAAGGCCTTCTCGCATATGCTGCCGTCGCCTGACGACAGGGCAGAGGTTTCCGTCGAGGCAATCCTCGTCCGCTACGCATCCGGAGGATTGGTCCAGGACGGCATCGTGGATGGTGCCGTCTTCAAGTCGGTGGACGGCCGCGCATTTCGAACTCGGCCCGACGATGCAGGCGAATTGTCCGTGAACGAGCTCGGCATCTTCAGCGAAGATGAAGAAGCCGACCTACATGAAATCAGGCGGATACGGGCTCAATGGATGACAATCCGTCGCACCGGCCGATTCGCTCAAATAGCCGTGAAGGATGTCGAAGCGTGCGCCGCAGAAGCTGCAGTTGCCTTCGGCTATTGGTCGACCCCACTCATCGCAGCTGAAGAGCAAGGATACGAACATTGCGAAGATGATCCATCTCACGCAGTGATATTTGGTATTCCTGATAGCGAAGACGACAGTTCTGTTGCTTTGAGGGACATGATCGCGATGAAGGTATCAGCGCTTCATCCCGGCTTAATCTGACACCTCAACCACGCCATCGGCAAATGCCGACTGCGGGGCGGTCCTCACGGGCCGCCTTTTTTATTGTCCAAGGAAGATCCATTGCCCGATCAGTCCTCCATCTTTCCCGCATTCATCCGCGCCGAATATGACGGCTCGGGCAGCGGCTTTGCGCTGTTCGAAAAGGAGGCGGGAGAGTCCGCTGCGCGCGCGCGGCGGCAGTTCGAGACGAACTTCGCCGAGGTCGAGCGAGTCGTGAACGGCGCCATTTCGCGCGGCCTCAAGCCTAACGGTGCGATGGATCTGGGCGTGGACGGTTTCCGTCAAGCCGCTGCGCAGGCGCGCGCCTATGAGCAGTCGCTTCGCACCACGCGCGAGGCCGCGCAAAATCTGGCGGTCAGCACCGGCGACACCTCAGCGGCGACGCACTCCTATCTGCAGGCGCTCAATGCTCAGGTGACCGAAGCCAGCCGCGCGCGCCAAGAGGCAGAGGCCCAGGTCACCACCTATTCCCGTCTGCAGGCTGAGATTGACGGGATGGCGTCGCGCAATACTGCCCTGGCGGCCTCCTATCGCGAGCTCTATGCGGAACAGGCGCGCGCGGCGCGTGATGAGGTGCGCGGCCGGCGGGCCCAGGAAGGATATGACGCCGTCTTCGCGCCGGGCTTGACGCGTTCGGCGGCCAGCAATGGCGCAGGGTTCGAAGCGCTTGAGGCACAATTTGTTCGTCAGCAATCGCTGATCCGCGACCTCAACGACGGGGTGGCGGAGCTTGAGCAGCGGTTTGCCCGGGAAGCTGCAGAACAGGCCCGCTCAGCAGAATTCGCGGCTGCGGCACTTCAGAAGCAGACCGCTGCCCTCGAAGAGTTGCGCCGAGCCGAAGCCGGCGCCGCCAATGGCGCTGCTATGCTCAATGCGATCATGCGCGAAACTGGCGCCGGTGCGGGCGGCGGCGGCTCAGCGGCCGCTTCGGCATCGGTCTTCGAGCAGCATTTTGCCGAACAGGCGCGGGCGGCAGAGCAGTATGCGAACGCGCTCGACAAGCTACAGGCTGAACTGGACCCCATGTATGCCGCCCAGCAGCGGTTCAACCAGGCGCTGGATACGGCGGATGATCTGCTCAAGGCCAACATCATCGATCAGCGCATGCACGCCTCCGCCGTACAGCATGCCCGCGATCAGCTGCAGGCGCACAGCCAAGCGGTCCACAACCAGACAGACGCCTATCAGCAGCTGACACGAGGATCTGGCGTGCTGCGGCAGGCCTATGTCCAAACGGGACAGCAAATGCAGGATATCGTGATCAGCCTGTATGGTGGCCAAAGGGCCAGCGTGGTCTTCGCCCAGCAGCTGCCCCAGCTGGCGTTCGCGCTGTCCGGCCTCGGCATTCAAGCCGATGGGACGCAGAAGGGAATCGGCAGGATAGCGGCTCTTCTCTCCGGACCGGTTTGGGGTTTGGCCTTCACGGGCGCGGCGGCCGTAGTCGGCATGCTGGTCGGCAAGCTTTGGGAACAGGACGAGGCGTCCCAGGCTGCCGAGGACGCAGCCAAAAAGCACAAGCAGGCCATCGACGCGCTGGACGAGTCGCTCAATCGCGCGGTGCAGACCGCCGAGCAGAAGGCGCGCGCCGATTACGAGATGGCCTATCGGGCCAATGAGGCGGCAGCGGCGACCGAGCGCCAGGCGCAGGCCATGCTCAACCTCGCCCAGGCAGATCTTGCATATCGCGTGGCACAAACGCGCGGGCCGGGCACCGCAAGGAGTGACGTTGCGACCGCAGGCATCGCCAGTGCAGTTGCTGAGGTGAAGCGCCTCGAGCAGGCGCTCGAAGCGTCGCAAAAAAGGTTGGATCAAGCCGAGCAGCGCCTTCGCAACGCTGAGATCGTGATGACGCGTCCGGTTCTGGAAAGCGCAAATGATCCGATCGGAAGAGCCAACATTGCTTTCGACAGGCGTCAGGCAGCCATAAAGGCAGAGTATGACCGGACGAAGGATCGGTCAGCATACAATTCCGCCATGGTCGCGCTCGATCAGGCTCGCGATGCCGAAATCAAGCGCATCCAGGAAACGCAAAAGGCACTGAATTCGAGCGGTTCCGCTCGCGAGAAGGAAGCGGCCACCGTTAACCAGGTGAGCAAGATGCTCATCGAGTCCTTCGGCGGCACCATCACCTCCACCACGGGCGGGAAGCATGTCAAAGGGTCCTATCACTATAAGGGCCAGGCGGTCGACTTCGTGCCAGCCGGCGGAATGGGCGCGATCACGAAGGAGCAGATCCGCGCCGTCGCCGAGGCAGCCGGACTGCAGATCAAGGAACTGCTCGGGCCGGGCGACAAAGGGCACAGCGATCATTTCCATCTGGCCTGGGCCGGCGGCAAGAACGAGATCAACAGCCAGCGCATCGCCGACCAGCTGGCTCGCGAGGCCGAGCGTCGCGCAGCCGAAGCCCAGCGCGTCGCCGAGGAACTTGATCGCGCCGCACGAACGCTCATTTCTCGATTTGATGAGGGCCGCGCGTCCGCGCTCGACTATGCCGATGGCCTGAAGGAGATCAATCGTCTGCTCGCCGCCGGGGCAATCACGCCCGACGATGCCATGCAGTTCGAGGTCGGATTGGCGCAGCAGAAGACCGCCAACGACAATGACCGCGACCAGCGCTTCATGGACGAGCTCGACAAGGCTTTATGGGGAGATCGGAAGCGGCCGACGCAGGAGTGGGAAGAGCAGATCGAGAACGAGATGAAGCGCGCGGCCGAATATGCGCGTCAGATTGCAATTCAGATGGATGTCGGCCTCCAGGCAGTATCCGACACATTCGGCTACGGCGCCGCCCGGGTGCTCGACATGCTGACGCGGTTCGCACCGGTCGATAGCGGTTTGGGGACGCTGCTCGCCGGCGTGGGTGTGGGCAACAGCGACTTCCTCAAGGAGTTCTCCAACGATATCGGCGGCGTTCTGGAAGAGGTATTCGGCAAGGACCGTCTCAAGTCGATCGGCGAAGGGATCGGCGAAGTCATGGGCGCGGCGGGCATCGGCGCGACGGCGGGAGGCCTGGTCCTAGGCAGCTCCAACAACAAGCTGGGCAGCGCCATCGGCGGTGCTGTTGGCAAGGAAGCTGGGGACGCGCTCGGGAAGCTGGCCGGCGGTCTGCTGGGCAAGCTTGGTGGTCCGCTGGGTTCCATCGCCGGCGGCATCCTGGGCGGCGCGATCGGCGGCCTCTTCACCTCCACCAAGTGGGGCACCGCGGCCGTCACCGGCAACGGCGACAGCGACGTGTCGGTCGGCGGCAACAAGAGCGCCTACCGGTCGAACTCCAGCCTCGCCGCCACCTCGATCCAGAGCGGGCTGGATGCCATCGCAGAGCAGTTCGGCGTCGACGTCGGCGGCTACAACGTCAGCATCGGCCAGTATAAGGGCAAATGGCGCGTCAGCACGACGGGGCGGACCGGCAAGCTGAAGGGTGGGTCGAGCCGAACCGACATCAAGGACTTCGGCGAAGAAGGCGCGGAAGACGCCATCAAATATGCCATCGCCGACGCGGTCAAGGATGGCGCCCTGCAGGGGCTGCGCGCCTCGACCCAGGCGCTGCTGGCGGCCTCTGACGATGTCGAAGCCCAGCTGCAGAAGGCGCTAGATTTCGAGGACGTTTTCTCCCGCCTCAAATCGTACAAGGATCCGGTGGGCGCCGCGCTGGACACGCTCGACAAGGAGTTCAAGCGCCTGCAGGGCATCTTCGAGGAAGCCGGCGCCTCTGCGGAAGAATATGCCCAGCTGGAAGAGCTGTATGGCATCGAGCGCGCCGCCGCGGTCAAGGAGGCGGCGGAGAAGGTGACAGCCTCGCTGCAGTCGCTGTTCGACGATCTGACCGTGGGCAACGATGCCCGATCCCTGCGCGACCGGCTGGTTGAAGCCCAGGCAGCCTATAGTCCCCTCGCCCAGCGTGTGGCGGCCGGCGATACCACGGCCTATGACGATTATGCCGATGCGGCCCAGACTTTGCTGGACCTGCAGCGTCAGATCTATGGCTCCAGCGAGGAATATTTCCAGCTGCTGGACCAGGTGACGGCGCTGACAAAGACCCGCATTGACGCCGAATCCAACATCGCATCGATCTCAGAAGCGCGCGACAGCATTTTCGCCAGTGACAGCAGTCTGGCTCCGGTGGTGAGCGCGACGGAATCGCAGACGGCCCAGTTGGTCTCGGCTTTCCAGAGCGCATCAGCGGAGCAGACGGCCGCGCTCGTCACTGCGCTCAACCTCAGCCAGGCCACCCTCAACCAGATCTCTGCAAAGCTGACCGGATCTGCGCAGAGTTCGAACAACCTCGGATATGTCGCGAGGAACAACTTCTAAATGCTGCACATCCTCGCGGAAGTCGCTCCCCTCAAGATTGCTGACGGGAGCCGCCCCGTGCTGCGCGCGTCATCGGCGCAGGATCGGCGGCTCAACGGAGTTGCGGGCGAGCGCTGGTGGCCCGGAATCACCAAGCTGCCCTCGCTTGCCATTCCGCTGTTCGACGGCGACTTCACAGAGGAGGTTGCGCCCGGCAGCGCGAGCTTCACGCTCCGGCTCGAGGCCCTGGCCAATCTCGACGCGTCGGTCCGCGCCTATCGCTGGGCAGGCGCGGCCGTCTCGCTCTATGCCATCGACGGCGGGCTGAGCCTCAACGCGGCTGGCAGCTATGACGTCGCCAGTCTCGACGCGGCGCGGATCTTCAAGGGGCGGGTCGAGAGTTTCGCGATCGATGGCGGCGCCCTGAGCCTCACCGCGGAGGTGGACCAGGAGCCGTTCAACAAGGATGTTCTTCAGCTCACCTATGCCGGCACTGGCGAGGCCGAGGGCGGCGAGGATCTGAAGGAACGGCTCAAGCCCTGGATCTTCGGCCGTGCGCTCAATGTCGAGCCGATCCTGATCAACAGCGTCGACAATGTCGTGCAGTTCTCGGCCTATCCCATCCAGGGCATCTCGGCGCTGTACGAGCGCGGCTCCTCGTTTGGGCCCAGCATCGGCAACTATTCGAGCTATGCGCAGCTGGTGGCCGCCACCCTTCCGGCGGGCAGGTGGGCAACCTGCCACGCGCTTGGCATGGCACGCCTCGGCGCCCCACCCTATGGCATCATCACCGGCGACGTCGACGGCGACAATGTCAGCGGCTTCATCCGGCGGACGGGCGCAATCATCCGACGGGTCGCGCTGGCGTCCGGTGTGGCGCTGGATCAGATCGACACTGCGTCGCTCGATGCGCTGGACGCGGCTGTTCCCTACGACATCAACCTGGTGCTGACCGAGCAAATCAGCGTTCTCGATCTGGCGCGTCGGCTCGCGCTTCCCTGCAACGCACAGGCCGGTCTTGATTTCCAGGGTCGCCTATTTGCCGTCCGGCCCTCGATCGGCTCCCCCAACCTCACGCTGGACGCGCAGGGGAGGCAGCTTCCTCCCGTCCGCCGCTGCCAGGAGGCCGACGTCAGCGCGCCGTACAAGCGCATCATGTTCGGCGCCAACCGGAGCTGGCGCGTCCACACGTTCGATGAGATCGCCTTCGACGCCGAACTGGTCGACCGCGGCGATTACGATCCCGACAAGACCTATCGGCGCGGCAACATCGTCAGCTTGCCCAACGGCTCGCGCTGGCTGTACGTCTCCGACACGCCGAAAAAGGGCTCGCTTCCCTCCTCGACCAATGCCGATTGGGAGCAGATGACCGGCGCCATCACCGCCGGCAACATCACCTATGAAGACGGCACGCCTGTCGAGGATCTGAAGCCTGCCGAACCGGGGGCGACTGACGGCGCGTCCCCCGCGGAAAAGGATCAGCTTGCGCAGTTGGAGGCGGACACGGCTGCCGCCCAGGTTCGGATGGAGCAGGCGGATGCCAAGATCGCCGACCTGTTCGAAACCTATGGCGATAGCGCGAGCGCCGCCCAGTCCGCGCTGGCGGCTGCGCAGTCGGCGCAAACGGCGCAGGATGCGGAGGCCAATGCCGAGCAGGCGCGTGACCTTGCCGAAGACGCCCGCGCGGCGGCGGACGCGGCCGTATCTGACGCCAGCGCCTACGCCGATGCCTCCAGTCTGTCGGCCACGGCCTCTAACACCGCCAAAACCGCTGCCGAAACGGCCAAAACGGCCGCTGAGACCGCGCGGACGCAGGCACAGACCGCGCGCACCGACGCCCAGACGGCGTTCAACAATTCCGCGACGGCGCGGGATGCGTCGGTTGCAGCCAAGACGGCGTCGGAACTGGCGCGCGACAATGCCCAGACCTATGCCAGCAACGCCAACGGCAGCGCCACGGCAGCGGCGGGTTCGGCATCTACCGCATCGACCAAGGCGACAGAGGCCGGCAACAGCGCGACCGCCGCCGCCGCGTCGCAGGTGTCGGCCGCGTCCTCCTATGCCGATGCTCAGGCGCTGGCCTATGTGAGCGCGCCGCTGCTGATTTCCGGCTTCGCCGAAGGTGCCAAGCATTGGACTGCCGCACGCGCCGGCAATCCGACAAGCATCGCGTCTATTGGAGGCGGCACTTCGGTTGTTGATGCCGACTTGGGCGCAGCGCTGGAGATCGGAAACTGGACCGCCGCCGGCGCTAACATCCTGTCGAAGGGTGTCATCCAGATCGTGCCGGGCCGCATCTACGAGGTGACGGCCAAGTTCAAGATCACGGCCTCCGACGGCAGCGTTGGCATGAACGTCATTCTGGGCACCATGGCGGCCAATTATGCTCAGGCGTCCGTCAGCTATGTCGGCAGCCCGTCGGTCGACTGTAATGGCACCGGCCTCTTCACGCTGACGCGCAAATTCACCGTCGGCGGCGGCACGGCCATCACCTCGATCCCGGCCGACGTCCTGACGGCCCGCCCCGGCCTGCGTTTGACCACGGCCGAAACCGGGATGCTGCTGCGCATAAGCGAAATTCGGGTCAACGATGTCACCGAACGCGAGGCCGCCAGCACCCATGCTGACGCAGCGGCAACCAGCGCATCGTCTGCATCCACCAGCGCAGGTGCGGCGGGCGAGTCGGCCACTGCGGCTCAGGAAAGCGCTACCAACGCGAGCACGTCGGCCGGCAACGCCAACACCTACGCCCAGAATGCGTCGAACTCGGAGAACAATGCCGCCGGCAGCGCTTCCGCCGCACTGAACAGCCAGGGGGCAGCGGCCGACTCGGCCACCACTGCAGGCCAGAAGGCGACTGCAGCAAGCGAGAGCGCGCAAACGGCATCGACCAAGGCCACCGAGGCCGGGCAGAAAGCCACAGCAGCGCAACAGAGCGCGACCAACGCCGCAACGGCGGCCGGCAACGCCAACACCTACGCTACCCAGGCTTCTGAGAGCGCTGACGACGCCGAGGGCAGCGCCAGCTCCGCGAGCAGCAGCGCAGGCGCCGCTGCTCAGTCGAAGAACGACGCCGCTGGCAGCGCCAATGCGGCAGCAGGCTCTGCGCAAACCGCCTCGACTAAGGCGACTGAGGCAGGACAATCGGCCAGCGCCGCCAGCACGAGTGCCACCAATGCGGCCAGCAACTATAGCTCGGCCGTGGCTGTCGTTCTGACATCGCTGCCCGAGAAATATACAGCAGCGAGCGACCCCTATTTCTCGCTTAATCATGTCGGGTCGCCCGCCTCGCTCACGCCCGCGCTGGCGAATGCGACTGCGTCGGACGGCACGCCGGTTTATGCTCTAGTTGCGGGGTCGGGTCAGAACCTCAATTGGGCACAGCGGGGCGTCTTCCCGGCCATCGCCGGCCGCATCTACGAGATCGAGTTCGAATATCAGGTGCTGGCAGTATCTGGCGCGGCGACTGTCAGCGCTTATGTCCGCAGCCTCGACGCCTCCTATGCGAGCATCACGTCGTCGGGCGCGCAGATCGCAAGCGCGGTAGGCACCTACACGAGCAAGCATCTTGTCGCCAATCCGGCTTCCAGCGATCCGGGGTCGTTGTCGTGGCACTCCAGCGCAGTTTGGCTCCGTGCCTTCCTCAATGTCGTCGCGCCGGCCGGGGCATCCATCAGCGTGCAGGCGCGTCGCATCCGCGTCAGCGATGTCACCGCGCGCGAGGCGGCCAAGGTGTCGGCGACCGCTGCGGCGACCAGCGCGAGCACGGCTTCGACGAAGGCGACCGAAGCGAGCCAGAGCGCCGACAGCGCGACCACCAGCGCGAACACGGCATCGACCAAGGCGGGCGAAGCGACCACCAGCGCCACCAATGCCGCCAGCAGCGCCAGCGACGCCCTGGGTTCCAAAAACAGCGCGTCAACGTCGGCCAACAATGCTGCCCAGTCGAAAACAGACGCTGCAAACAGCGCCACGGCCGCATCTGGTTCCGCGTCCACAGCCGCGACGCATGCGACCAATGCCGGGAACAGTGCAACATCCGCCAGCAGCAGCGCCGTGTCGGCAGCCTCCAGCTATGACGGCGCACGTCTGACTGGCGCTTACATGATGCCATCGGACTTCCAGCAGGATGGCCTGTTCTGGCAGAATGGATTTGCAGGGCTGCCGGCGTCGGTCACGTCGATCACAGCCAATTCCGTCATCACCTTCCCGACTGTCTCTGGTGTCGGCAAAGTGCTGCAGGCGGCTTCGGCCACGCGCACCGACGTCGGCAACGTGGGCACGATCAAGCTCATCGCCGGCCGCACCTACAAGCTCACCGCGCGCGTGCGGCAGACTGCCGGCGCCCTCGGGCAGACCGTCAGCCTCTTTCGTATCGGTGTCAACGCCGACGGCACTACGACGGGCAACAGCAGCTCGGGTAATTACGCCCTTGCGGCGCTCAACACCTGGTATGACGTGCCGTCGATCACCTTTACCAGCGATGTTTACCTAAATCAGGGCGTTTCCAGTTTTCGCGCACTGTTGCGCATCGTGGAAGGGGCCGCGAGCACGACCGTTCAGGTCGCCTACATCCGGATCGAGGACATCACCGAGAGCACGGCAGCGAACGCCAGCGCCACGGCGGCGGCCGGTTCTGCCTCCACAGCATCGACCAAGGCGACGGAAGCTGGGAATAGTGCCGACAGCGCGACGGCCAGCGCCAACACCGCCTCAACCAAGGCAAATAATGCGGCAGACAGCGCTGACGCCGCTGCTACCAGCGCGAGCGCGGCGAGCACATCTTCAAATGCCGCAAGCCAAAGCGCCTCGGCCGCCAGCTCCAACAAGGTGGCGGCCGAAATCGCCTCGACCAGTGCTGCCTATCTCGATGCTGGCTATGTTGCCGACTTCACCAGCAACTTGAACGGTTTCGCAGGCAACGGTGCCACCGTCACCGCGACCGCCACGGGTATGGTAGTCGTCCCCACCACCGGCGACCCGTATGTCTACAAGAACGGGTTGTCCATCCAAGGCTCTCGTTTCACGCGCGTGCTGATCGAGCTGACGCGCTCCGCGCCCACCCTAGGGGGCTGGGACGGCAGTCTCTACTGGGCCACGTCGGGGCATGGCTGGAGCGGCTCCTATCGCGCTTTCGCGGTCCAGGGCGAGCCTGCCTTTGGCACAACCACAACCCTGGTCTTCGACATGCCGAACGCGGCTGCTGGTGCGTCGGATTGGATGGCCAGCACCATCACTGGTCTGCGGTTCGACCTTGATAGCACCTCGGGCGGCGGGCGACAGTCGGTTATCCGTTCGATCCGCGTCATGGGGCCGGACAGCGCCGCGCCTGCGAAGGCTGTTTCGGCCGCCGCAACCAGCGCGTCGAGCGCAGCCGGATATGCGGATGATGCCAGCGAAAGCGCGGGTGCCGCAAGCGAAAGCGCTACGAGCGCCGCCACTTCGGCCAGCAACGCCGGCACCAGCGAAACCAACGCATCTACCTCAGAAACCAATGCTGAGGGCAGCGCCAGCAGTGCGAGCAACAGCGCCGCTGCCGCCGCCACTTCGGAGGGCAATGCGGGGGACAGTGCCACCGCAGCTGCCAGCTCCGCAAGCACAGCGTCGACCAAGGCCACCGAGGCGGGGCAAAGCGCGACCTCAGCGGCAGCCAGCGCCGTGTCCGCAAACTCGACCTATAACGCCATGGTTCAGTCGCAGGCCGCCTCTCCGGTGCTGCCTTCCGATTTCTCCGATGGGATGAACCAGTGGGTCGATGACCGCTATGGCAACCCCCAAGCGCTGCCGAATTCCGCAGGTCAGGTCATCAATGGAGACGGCGTTTTCGGGCGGTGCGCGGACTATACTTGGTCGACGGGCGGCATGAACGTCCTGACGCGCGGCACAATGCCGCTTGTAGCAGGCCGCTTCTATGAGGTCCGTGCCCGTTTTCGCGTGCGTCAGGGGGATGGCAGCTACACCTTCAACATCGTCGCCGCCTGGCTCGATGCGAATTACGCCGGTATTGACTGGGTCGGTGCCCAGACCACCACCGTCGGTGGTGGTGTCGTAGAGATCGTCGCCCTCTTCGGCAGCACCACGACCAACGGCGCAACAGCTTGGCCATCCAGCGCGGTCTATGGTCGCTTCGGCCTTCGCCTGAACGGTGCTGAAAGCGGCATGATCGTGCGCATCGGGACGATTCGCGTCATCGACGTGACGGAAAAGCTGTCGGCGTCTAATAGCGCCAACGCCGCCAGCACCAGCGCAACGAACGCGGCTACCAGCGCGACCAACGCAGACACTAGCGCGTCGGCGGCCAGCGGGCATGCTGACACCGCCCAGACCAAGTCGGAAGACGCGGCGGCGTCTGCGTCGTCCGCTAGCAACAGCGCGGCGGCGGCCGATGACTCAGCGTCGTCGGCATCCAGTAGCGCCAGCCAGGCGTCCACCTACAAAGGCGACGCGGAAAGTGCTGCGTCCACCGCGACCAGTCAGGCTACGGTCGCCACAAACGCAGCGGCGGCAGCGTCCAGCAGCGCTACGATCACGGCTCAGGTGGCGGCGGCCTCGATCAACCCGAACCCGGTCTTTTCCGACTGGCCGAATGGTCAGGCGCTGCCCAGCAACTACACGCTTTGGCAGACGGCGACCGTCTACAAGATGACAGGCGCGCAAAGCCCCTATGCGCCCATGACGGTGATGGCATCGACCACGAGCGCCCAAGGCGGCGGCCTCCAGTCTAACCCTTATGTCTCCTCGCAAGTCATCCAGAACGGCATGTGGCTAGTGCTGGAAGTCGACGCACGCCGCGATACGGGTGATCTGCGCGGTGCCTGCGTCCTGTTCCGCGTGCTCGACAGCAGCAACAGCACCGCCCAGAACCACTACGTCGATCTCTATGCCGACGCGGACACGGCTGGGGCGGTAGGCAACGGCAATACCGGCGTTCGTCGGTGGCGCAAGCTGGTTAAGGTCCAAACGGCTGCTGCTTACGGCTGGCGCATCTACATGATGAACCGCTTTAGCGGAACGTCCAGCTACACGACGGCAGCGACCACCAACCAGATCGAATGGCATCGGGTGTCCTTCCGCCCCGCGACCGATCAGGAGATTGCGGCAAAGCAGGCCACCGCCGACATCAGCGATCTTTCAGCGACGGTCGAGACGCAGGCGGACACCCTCTCGACGCTATCGACCAACTATGCCTCGCTGTCGACCACAGTGGAAACCCAAGGCGTATCGATCAGCAACCAGGCCGAAGCGATCAGCGACGTCGAAGGTGACGTCACGACGCTGCTTGGCCGCTGGGGCTTTGAGATCGACGTAAATGGCTATGTGAGCGGCATGGTCATGAACAATAATGGCCAGCGGGCGAACCTCACCTTCCGCACGGATCGGGCGCGCTTCATCACGCCGTCGGGCAAGGGCGGATATTGGAACCTCGACTTCGACAGTCAGGGTCGGCCGACCCAGACGATCGGCGATGATGCGTCCGGCGTCACAATCGAACTGGGCTATCTCGCATGAGCGGCTGGGGCATGCGCCTGAAGCGCAACGGCGTGGTCGAGCAGGATCTGCTGACCGATATGGGCCGGGTCATGGGGCGGGTCCAGACCGGCGGCAACGACGGGTCGATCAATGTCCCCGGCCTGCTCCTGGGCTACCCCATCTTCCAGGCTGTCTCCCTGGGCGCGCCGACGCAGCGCGTGCCCAATGTGTCGGTGTCCGGTCAGACGCTCAGCTGGAGCTATCCAGCGGCCCAGGCCGGCACGACGCATGGCAAGGCCGACTGCATCATCCTCTATGGCACCCGCGCCTTGCCCTACGGAGCCGGGTCTTATTCGCCGCCAGCAGAGTCGAGCCGCTGGGGTTTCCGCATCCGCCATCCGCAAACGGGGGCGGTCATCATCGACGACAAATATTCGAACCTCGCCTTTCGGCAGAAGGTCAGCCTGACCACCGGCGTGATCGTTGCCGGCGGCGCTTCGACCGTCTCCTTCACCTATGCCAGCCCGACCATGCCGATGGTGGCGATCACCTGCAGCAAGCCGACCACCCTCTGGTCGGTAACCAGGTCGGGTAACAACTGGACGTTTCAGTTCTACGCACAAGGCGCTTCGGCGACCATCACGGCCTATGTCTTCGATGATCCGGCTGCGCTGGGCGCGGGATGGGGCGCACGGATCAGGAGCGGGGCGACGATCCGCTATGACAGCCGTCACAAATATGCGCGCCCGGTCAATCGCCTCGCCGGCAGCAGCGGCGCGCCGAGCGCCACGATCGCTTCGGGCAAGACCTATGCCGTGGCTCCGGGCAGGTTCACCGGGGAATTCCGCAGCGAGGTGATGCCGTGGGAGGGCGGCAACTGGGACCAGACGGTCACCACCGAAGCCATGGGGGTGAGCTTCAGCGGCAACCAGATCACATCGGCGCTGGTCCAGCTGTTCGCCGCCTCCAGCTCAGGCTCCGGCACCCTGCCGCCGGCCTGGCTCTACCAATATCCGACCTACGAATGGCTGGTCCTGGACGTGACCGGCTTGTGAAGCACTCAACCACAAGGAGCATGAAATGACCGAGACCACCACAGCCCCAACCGTGGCCGAGCTGGAAGCCCAGCAGGCAGCCCTCACCGCCCAGCAGGCCGAACTGGACCGGCAGATGGCGGCCGCTTCGCTTGCCAGCGTCCAGGCCGCCAAGGCCGTTCTCGATCGCGCCGCCTCCATCAAGGTTGCGGACGATCTGGAGCCGCTGCTGGAACAGCTGCCGGCGAACAGCGTGGCCCGCCAGCAGATCACCAACGTCATCACCGTCAATCGGGGCGTCCGCGACCTGCTCGGCCGTGAAGTGACGCGGCTGGAAGCGCTGGCGGCCGAGCCCGTCGAAGAGGAAGCCAGCTGACCGCTGCGCAGGAGGTGTCCATGATGACGGCAATCCTCGGCGCGGCGGGCAGCGCCATCGCCAACATGATCGAGCAAAGCCCGCCGACGGCTGCTCCCCCCAGCTTCGACAACGGCGCGTCGCTCTATCTTTTCAACCTGTTCCTGATGACAGCGACAACCTTCCTGGGGGCCATGCTGGTGGGGAAGCAGGGCAGCCGAATCTGGACGCAGCGCTTCTGGGATCATCCGCTGCATCCGGTGACGCTCTACCGCCTGGTCACCTTCTGCGCCGGCGTGGGCATCACGCTCCGGTGCGGCGCGGAGGCCATGTTCCTGTGGGGGTGGAACCCCGAGGACGTGATCACCTCCGCGCGCGTGTCGATGGCCAAGCGCTGGATCGACCCCATCGCCATCGGCTTTGGCCTCATGTGGATGACGATCGTGATCCTGGGCGAGCCCGGCATTGAGCATCAGCTGCGCAAGGCCCCTCTTCCCGTCGACATGTGGTCGCGCTGGCCAGTCCTGGTTCGCGCGGCCGCTGTCATCCTTCTGAGTTTCGTGGCTGCGCTGGCCGCCGTATGTCTGCGGTGAGACTGGGCGCGGCGCTGGGGGCCGCCGCAATGACCTCTGTAGCATCTC
>ENA-ORDG01000555-ORDG01000555.1-marine-metagenome-genome-assembly--contig:-NODE-555-length-16954-cov-5.023168_pt1 | contig 16954 bp, 13 predicted proteins | sample MGYA00248629_ERZ508524 | MGnify/ENA primary metagenome ERZ508524 (study PRJEB26194, sample SAMN05421901) | marine metagenome | isolation source: East of Rio de Janeiro, Brazil, South Atlantic Ocean...
GGGATTACTCACAAATTCTTTTTCTACATTTACCACTTCTAATAAAGGAGATTGCGCATAAATTTCTTGGTGACGCTTTTCTCGCTCGCTTTTGGTTTCAACTGTCGTTGAAATGGTGTTTTCTAAGAAATTTTTAACGGTAGGCAGTTTTTTTAACCGTTCGGTAGTCGAAGGTTTAGAAGCCAGAAGTGCTTTGGTATAAGTTTCTTTTGGTTGAAGAAATAATGCTGAAGCTGAATTTTGTTCCACAATTTTCCCCTGATACATCACCACCACCCGATCGGATATTTCTGAAACCAGCGCCAAATCGTGTGAAATAAAAATGATACTCATTTCTGTTTCCTGCTGAAGAGATTTCAGCAATAATAAGATCTCTTTTTGCACAGTCACATCGAGCGCGGTGGTAGGTTCATCGGCAATTAAAATTTTAGGTTTGCAAGCGATCGCCATTGCGATCATCACGCGCTGTTTTTGTCCGCCACTAATCTGGTGCGGGTAAACATCGTAAATGCTTTCTGGTCTTGGGAGTTTTACTTTTTCGAATAACTGAAGTGTTTCTGCTATGGCCTCTTTTTTAGAAAGCGCGGTATGTTCTAGTAAAATTTCAGTCACTTGCGGTCCGCATTTCATCGATGGGTTGAGCGAACTCATCGGTTCTTGAAAGATCATTGAGATTTCTTTACCTCTAATTTTTCGAAGTTGTTTGGTAGAAAGGGTAGAAAGATCATCTCCGTTATATAAAATTTCTCCTTCCGTAATTTTTGCTGAAGAAGGTAATAATCCTAAAACAGCCAGCGAGGTAAGTGACTTTCCAGAACCAGACTCTCCAACAATGCCTAGAATTTCATTTTTATAAAGTTGAAAATCAACTTGTTGAAGGGTTTCTCTAAAACCATTATCGGTTTGAAAACCGATCGATATTTGATGAATATGAAGAAGAGGATGACTCATTAAATGTTAAAATTTTAGGTCGTTCATCGGAAATATTGCTTTTAATCGATAAAAAGTTTGCGTTTATCGATTAAATTTAATTATTTAGATGAAAATTGACAAAAACAGATTAAATCGATAAAAAATTACAATTTATGTTATCAACTTTTAAAAGTGTTTACGGCTTCATTAAAAATGAAGAGCGTAATGTAAAACAACCGCCAAAACTAGTAAGGCTAAAATTAGCCAACTTTTTTCAGAATACCTTCAATTACTATTATTATTCCTGTAAAACGAGTTTAACCAATTCTTGTAGTTATTCCTTATCCACGCTTTCGTTTTTCAACTTTACTACATTTAGACATCGATTTTATTGGCAAGCATAGCTAAACTTAAATCTTAATCTTTCTTATAGACTTATTTAGAGTCTTCAAAACAAACAGTTTTAATCTTTAAATTTTTTTGCAATGGTTCATAACTATTTCAGCAAAAAGAGAATATTGCTATGTTCTTTTTTGCTAACGGCTGGTGTTGCTTTTTCGCAAACCGAAGCGCAGAAACAAGAAATTATAAGTCGGTACAATCAAGAGGAGTTAGATGCACTTCAAAAACGATTGGTTGCCAAAAATCAACATCAAAAACAAGAAACCAACAATTTAGCGACTCAACGTGGTTTACAGAAAAGAGTGGTTTTAGCCGATGGCGGTGTTGCAGAACTTCAGTACATCGCAGATGATGGCAGTCCCATTTATTACCGAACCTTTAATGTAAACGCAGCAAAATCTACGCGAGCCGATTATTTAAATTCTGGCGGAGGTCTAGGTTTAAGTATAGACGGTCAAAATATGACGGCTTATGTTTGGGACGGTGGTCACGCTCGTGTTTCTCATCAAGAGTATGATGGAGCAGGAGGTAGCAATCGTGTCTCTGTAGAAGATGCAGCCTCAGAAGGTGGTACTCAACTTAATTATCACGCAGCACACGTTACCGGAACTATTGCCGCATCTGGTGTGCAAGCTAATGCCAAAGGAATGGCACCGCAATCTAGAGTTCGCGGTTATATGTGGAATAACGATATTGCTGAAGCTACATCGGCAGCAGCAAATGGAATGTTACTTTCTAATCATAGTTACGGCTATCGCTCTGATATGGTTCCCGATTATTACTTTGGAGCTTACATCCAAGAATCTAGAGATTGGGACGAATTAATGTACGATGCACCATTTTATTTAATGGTTGTTGCCGCAGGAAATGACGGAAATAATAATAGTTATAATGGTTCTCCATTAAACGGAAATTCTTCTTACGATAAACTTACCGGGCATTCGACTTCTAAAAATAATTTGGTGGTTGCCAATGCACAAGATGCAAACATCGATTCGAACGGAAATTTAGTAAGCGTAAGTATAAATAGTTCAAGTAGTGAAGGACCAACCGACGATCTGCGAATAAAACCGGATATTACCGGTAATGGAACATCGGTAACCTCTACTTACGATTCTAGCGATTCTGCTTACGGTACGATAACAGGAACTTCAATGGCTTCTCCTAACGTGACAGGAACTTTATTACTGCTTCAGCAGCATTATAATAATTTATACGGAAGCTTTATGCGTGCGGCAACTTTAAAAGGTTTAGCCTTACATACGGCAGACGATGCAGGACCTGCTGGGCCAGACGCTGTTTATGGTTGGGGACTTTTAAATGCAAAAAGCGCGGCAGAAACGATTTCTGCGGAAGGAACTTCAGCAAAAATAGAAGAGTTAACCCTTAACAGCGGTCAGACTTACGAGATTACGGTAAATGCCGATGGAATAAACGATTTAATCGCTTCCATTTCTTGGACAGACCTTCCCGGTACGGCAACCACACAAACTAATTCTTCAACAGCAAGATTAGTAAACGATTTAGATATTCGAGTTACACAAAGCGGAAGCACATTTTATCCTTACCGATTAACTTCAATTACTTCTAACGGAACGGGTGATAATTCAGTAGATCCTTATGAAAGAGTGAACGTTGCTAATGCATCAGGAAGTTATACGATTACGATTTATCATAAAGGTTCTTTAAGTTCTGGAAGTCAAAATTACAGTTTAATTTTAACGGGTATAACTGAAGAAGCGGTGGTTTGCGAAGCTACTACACCTGCGAATGTAAGTGTTTCTGGCGTAGGGTCGACTTCAGCAATTGTGAGTTATGATGCTGTAACCGGAGCTACCTACGAGTTACGTTACCGAGAAACCGGAACATCTTCTTGGACAGTGCAAAGCGCTTCAGCAACTTCAGCAACGCTTACCGGTTTAACTTCAGAAACAAGTTATGAAGTTCAAGTAAGAAGCGTGTGTAATGATGGAAGTACTTCAAATTATTCTTCCACTAAAACATTTACGACAAGCGAAGTTCAACTTAATTATTGTGGATCACAAGGTAATAATGTAAATGATGAATACATTAGTCGAGTTCAGTTAGGTAGTATTGACAATAGTTCTGGCGCCGGCAATGGATATTCAGACTTTACTAATTTAAGCACTAGTTTGAGCAAGAATGTTTCTTCAACCATAAGTATTACGCCAACTTGGACGGGAACACAGTATAATGAAGCTTATTCTGTTTGGATCGATTACAATCAAGATGGCGATTTTAATGATGCGGGAGAGCAGGTATTTACACGTTCAGCAACTCAAAATTCTCCGGTAAGCGGTAGTTTTACCGTACCGAGTTCTGCTTTAGAAGGGGCGACGAGAATGCGAGTTTCGATGAAATATAACGGTATACCGACAGCTTGCGAAAGCTTTTCTTATGGCGAGGTAGAAGATTATACGGTGACGATCTCGGGAGGTACTGCAGATACCGAGGCGCCAAGTGCACCAACAAATCTTTCAGCAAATAATGTAACCGAAACAACGGTAGATCTTTCTTGGAATGCCTCTTCAGATAATGTAGGAGTGACCGGTTACGATGTTTATCAGGGTTCAAGTTTATTAGGTTCTGCTACCGGAACTACCGCTCAAATCACCGGTTTAACCGCTAACACATCTTACAGTTTTTATGTAGAAGCTAAAGATGCTGAAGGAAATATTTCAGCAGCATCAAATACGGTAAGCGTGACTACTTCTGGAGCTCCGGCAGTAAATTATTGCGCGAGCCAAGGAAATAACTCTTCTTATGAGTGGATCGATCTTGTAGCTTTAAACGGAATGAGCAATGCAACCGGAGACGATGGAGGATATGCAGATTATACGAACCAAGTTGCAAGTTTACCTTATGGGTCGAATACCATAAATATTAGTGCAGGTTTTTCTGGTTCTAGTTATACTGAATATTGGAAAATTTGGATAGACTATAATAAAAACGGAACGTTTGAATCATCAGAATTGGTGGTGAGTGGATCGAGCAGTAGTAGCGCCACTTTAAGTGGAACTTTTACGGTACCGACTTCAGCGCTGGCAGGAACTACAAGAATGCGAGTTTCGATGAAATATAATGCTGCACAAACAGCCTGCGAAAGTTTTTCTTATGGTGAAGTGGAAGATTATACCGTAAATATTGGTCAGTCTGTTAATGCGGTAGCCACGACAACTCATGGAGGACAAGAATTAGGAAATGAAACAATCGCTTCTTTTGAAGCAAAACTATACCCAAATCCGGTTTCTGGGAATATTTTAAATGTGAGCATGAACGATGCAAGAGAAACGGCCTATCAAGTATTTGATATGATGGGTAAAAAAGTACTACAAGGTAATTTATCTAGTGGTACGATTCAAGTGAATGGCTTATCAAGCGGTGTTTACTTGCTAAAATTAAATGACGGGCAAAAAGAGGTAGCCAAGAAATTTATTAAGCAGTAAACATTATTTTTTTTCATTGGGGTAAAAGCTCGGGAGAAGTCCCGGGCTTTTTTTACACCGAAACAATTTCACTTTCAGTTAATAATTTTTCTTGTCTAAATTTTAAAATAATTTGAGCGATTGCTACTACATCTCTTTCGCAATAGGCAACAATGCGATCAACACTTTTTTCGTTATAAAATACATTACGAACTTGTGAGCCGTCGATATCTTCTTTTGGTGAAGGAATGCCTAAAATATGCGTGAGAAGTTTTAGAGAAGTGAAATTTTTATAATCACCAAACTTCCATAATTCTAAGGTGTCGAGGTGCGGAACTTCCCAAGGTTTCTTGCCGAATAGATTTAGTTTTTCTGGTAATTCTATACCGTGAATGAGCATTCGGCGAGCAATAAAAGGAAAGTCAAATTCTTTACCGTTATGAGCGCAAAGCAAATGATTGGGTTTATTAAAATATTCGTTCAGGAGTTTTTTAAATTCGGTTAATAAGGCGGATTCATTATCTTGAAAAGATGTGGTTCTAAAGGTTCTTTCATCATTTTTAAAGGTGAAATAACCTACCGAAATACAAACGATCTTACCAAATTCTGCCCAAATACCGGCACGATCATAAAACTCTGCAGCCGTAAAATCTTCTTTCCGTTGGTATTTAGATTTATCTTCCCAAAGTAATTTTTTCTCTTCACTTAATTCTTGAAATGATTCAAACTCCGGTACGGTTTCGATATCTAGAAAAAGAATGTTCTCTAATTTTAGTTTTTTTAGCATCACACAGTTTTTTGCGTTAGGGATGGCAGTGGCATCCTTTTTTGTTGTGCTTCGACAAGCTCAGCATGACAACAAAAAAGATATAACGAACAGCCCGACCCGATAGGGGAACGCCCTAATTTAAATTTATCATTTTGTAACTCTCTCGAATATAAGTATAAAAATCTTTAGTAAACTTTTTATCGGTCAATCTTTCGCCACGTTGGTGACCTAAGCGAACAATAATTACCTTATCTTCGGGAATACTGATCACGTATTGCCCCAAAATACCACGCATCACGACAATCTTTTTATGCATAAAATTGCTGAGCCAAAAACCGTAACCGTAAAATGGTGTTTCGGCAAAACGAGGCTCGGTAGACTTTTGCACAAAGCTAGAATCTAACAATTGCCGGCCTCTAAAATTACCTTGATGGGCGTAAAGCCGGCCAAATTTAGCGAAATCTCTTGCGTTGCTAGCCAGACAGCAAAAGGCTTTTTCCATTCCGCTTTCTTCGCTATCGAGTTGCCAAAGGGCATCTTCGTGCATACCGAGCGGTTCCCAAAAACTTTCTGATAAATAATTAGAAAGTGATTTTTGAGTAGCTTTTTCGATCACCATCCCCAGTAATTCGGTGTTTCCGCTGAGGTATTTAAATTTTTCTCCAGGTTGCTCAACGACTTTTAAATTGAGAATGATTTTACGAATATTTTCATCGAGATAACTTTGTGCGGTCATCCCGAACGGATTGTAATAATCTTCCTGCCAATTGAGTCCGCTAGCCATCGAAGAAAGATCGCCAACGGTTAATCTTTTATCAAACTGTGGAAAAAAATCTGCCACCGGTTGCTCTAAATTTTTGATATATCCGTCTCGAATGGCTTTGCCAAGTAAGGCCGAAGTGACACTTTTTGCCATCGAAAAGGAGTTGGTTTTTGATGTTGCCGAATAACCATCAGCATAACTTTCATACCAAATACTATCGTTTTTAATGATTAGAAATGCCACCGTACCCAAATCTTCATTGGTTTGTTGTAGTTTTTGTGTTGCTTGAACAGAATTATAGGCTGAATGTTCTGGCCAAGCTTGCGGTTTTCCTGCTTCAATGGTTCTGTTATCAAAGTTTGGATAGTCGTCGATATAAGCGGTTTTGTGGCCTTTTAAATAGGTAATGCGAATGCCTTTGAGTAAATAATCTTTATTGAAAAGGTATAACAATCCGACACTAAGAATGATCAAGCCAAGAAAGGTGAGGAGAATTTTTTTAAGAAGCTTCATGAAAAAGTTTTAGGTGTTTTAAAATTAAACATTTCTCACGAAAGAAATTTCTAAAAAAGTGATTGTTGTGGTGAAGGGTTTTCGTGTTCGAGTAACCACTTTTTACGCCAAAGTCCGCCGGCGTAACCTGTGAGCGAACCATCGCTGCCAATTACTCGGTGACAGGGAACCACGACCCATAACGGATTTTTACCATTAGCTGCGGCAACTGCCCGAATGGCTTTTACATCTCCCAATTGTTTAGAAAGTTCTAGGTAAGAAGTGGTTTTGCCAAAAGGTATTTTTAATAATGCTTGCCAAACTCTTTGCTGAAAATCTGTTCCTTTTGGGTTTAATTTGAAGGTGAATTCTTTTCGTTTTCCTTCAAAATATTCACTTAGTTGAAGGTTGGCTTCTTTTAATGCTGAAGGGATTTCAGCAGAAAAAACTTCAGCATCTTCTTCCACAGAAATTTTTGAGATTCCGTTAGTGTCGCCTTCAATTAGAGTAATTCCTAATGGCGTTTTAATCTGTGCTTTTTTCATCTGAATTTGTGGAAGTTTTTTCTTCGCTTTCTTCGGGATGAGAAATTATTCCGAGGCGTTTGGCTCTTCGTTCCCAGTTTTTTCGGGCTAAATGTTGCATATCGGCAATGCTATCGCTTTCATCCATAATTTCAAGTCCGAGTAAAGTTTCAATTAAATCTTCCATCGTAATTACGCCAACGGTGTTCCCAAACTCATCGGTTACCACAGCAATATGAGCTCTTTTCTCGATAAGAATATTAAATAAATGCTGAATAGAGGTTTGAGCTTGTGTAATGAGTAATTCTCTTTTTAAGCTTGAAAGCGGTTGGTCTCCGTGATCGTTTATAATTTCTTCTAGAAAATCGTCTTTTAAAATAAAACCGGTAATATTATTAGGTCGGTCTTTGTAAATAGGAATTCGGGAGAACTTTAAATTTTTATGTTGATCGTAAAATTGCTGAATTGAAATATTTTCTTCAGCAGTTACTGCAACCGAAAATGGCGTCATCACATCTTTTGCTAAGATCGATTTATAAACCATTAGGTTTTTAATGAATTTAGATTCATTTTCTTCAAAAACACCCTCTTTTTCTGCAGCCTCAGTAAGCGCAACAAATTCTTCTTTACTCATCTGGTTGGCATGCGCAGAACCGCCAATAAGTTTAGTAAATAACATTAACACCCATAAAATACCGGTATAACGCAGAGGAATAAGAATAAAGGTTAAGATTTTTGCGGTGAAATTCCCTAAATTCTTCCAGTACTTAGCGCCGATCGTTTTCGGAATAATTTCAGATAAAACCAAGATCAATATCGTCATAACCGTAGAGACAATACCTACGGCATTATTACCATTCCCAAATGTTTTTTCTGCTTGAACCCCTACTAAAATGGCACCAACCGTATGAGCAATGGTATTTAAACTTAATATAGCAATTAAGGGTTTATCAATATCTTGTTTGAACTTGGTAAGTGTTTTTGCATACGATTTTCCTTCTTTGGTTTTAATTTTTATGTACGTAGGAGTAACACTTAATAATGCTGCTTCTAATACCGAACACATAAATGAAATACCAATTGAAAGTAAGGCGTAAACAATTAAAAGGGTCATTTGGCTTGTTTAGATTAGTTGAACAAGTTAAAGATTAATTGAAAACCCTTCTCTTAAAAAGAAACTAAAATTTAGAGGAAAGCAAATAGCACTCCCCGCGTGGGGTAATCGGGGAGACTATTCAAGTTAAGCTTTTTGTATGTAGCTCAACCATTTTTTTGCAGTATATAGATGCACTGCAGCGTCTGCTGTTATATCGGCTTCATCTTTATAAAATGATATCTCTTTGACTCCGAAATTTCCAGAAAGTTTAATGGTAATATCTTTTGTTTTAGAAATATGTTCATCGTCCAGTATTATTTTTGAATGTTGAATGTCAGGGATCGATAAACTCTGTATGATTTCAGGAGTGTTTGTTGCTCCAAAAGCTAATATTTTTTGATTTTGATCTATTCCTAAAAAAGACCAATGATTAACTTCTAACTCATCAAAATTTATTTGATGTTCACGACCAAAATTCTTGATCTTATGGCTGTATTTTTTTTGAAAGCTGAATTGTTTATACGTAATCCAACCTAGGGGAAAGATAAAAAGTAACAGAAAGAAAACCCCAATTAATACAGATGCTGTATCCATAATATAAGTTTTGAGCTCAGTTTTTTTAAAAACATTGAGCTTGATTATTAAATAATAAAAGGTGTTAGCGCTAACAGGCTAAAGGTGTTTTAAAATGAAATAAACTTTCTTTAAAAGAAAAAATGGAAGGGGAAAAGCTGTTGAAGGATCCTTTGTTTACGATCGACAGCTTTAGAAGAGAGATATTTTGTTGGTAAACAATAACATCTTTTTAAGTGTTGATAACTAAAGTTATTCGATAAAAAGGAATCGAAATCTAGCTGCGGAATTTCTTCAGCAGTAGAAAAACTTCCGCTAACATCTTCTAAGAATAAAGTTTGCTGAAAGTGTTGTGCAGAAAATTCGTAATTATTTTTATTGGTATCGGTAAAACTAATCGATGAGTATTCTGGAGTGGCCGCAAAACTGCTGAACCACCACAAGAAACTCATCGAATATAAAAGCCAATATTTAATTGAATTTTTCAACTAATAATTTTAGAATGCTAAATCTAATCTTATGCCAATTTGATTATGAAAGTAACTTGGCAGCATATTTAGCAAAATAAGTCGACACAAAGTCAGCTCCCGCGCGTTTTATGGCAGTAAGTTGTTCTAGCACAACCGCATCGTGATCTAGCCAACCTTTTTCTGAAGCTGCTTTGATCATCGCATATTCCCCACTTACCTGATAAACTGCTACAGGAACATCGACTGCATTTTTAATATCCCGAACAATATCTAAATAACATAATCCCGGTTTTACCATCACAATATCGGCGCCTTCTTCAATATCCATCAAGGTTTCTTTAATGGCTTCTTCACGGTTGGCAGGATCCATCTGGTAAGTTTTTTTATCTTTCGGGATGTCTTGCGCATCGACTGGAGCAGAATCTAGCGCATCTCGAAACGGACCGTAAAATGCAGAAGCATATTTGGCGCTATAACTCATAATCCCGGTGTTTGCAAAACCTTCACTTTCTAAAAGTTGACGCATAGCTAAAACTCTGCCATCCATCATATCGCTTGGTGCTACAAAATCGGCTCCGGCTTGTGCGTGAGAAAGTGCCATTTTTGCTAAAGCTTCTACAGACTCATCGTTTAAAACTTTTCCGTTTTCGATGATGCCGTCGTGACCGTAAATAGAATAGGGATCTAACGCCACATCGGTCATCACGATCATTTCAGGAACGGTATCTTTTACAGTTTTAATGGCGCGTTGCATTAATCCTTCAGCATTAACCGCTTCAGAACCTTTATTGTCTTTTAGGTTTTCTTCTACCTTTACAAAAAGCAAAACCGATTTTATACCCAAGCTCCACAATTCTTTAACTTCAGCTTTTAGTAAATCTAAGCTATATCGAAAATAGCCTGGCATCGAGGCAATTTCTTCTTTTTTGTTTTCACCTTCTACGATAAACAATGGCGCCTGAAAATCGTTTGGCGTTACGATAGTTTCTCTTACTAAACTTCGTAATGCTTCGTTGGTGCGTAATCTTCTATTTCGTTGTAATGGGAACATATTTCTTGTTTTTTAGCTCTTAGCTTTCAGTCAAGAAGCTTTTAGCTGTTTATTTTGAATTACACTTGTCAGAATTTTTTTATTTTTTGAATTTTCCTGAATTTACTTCCTACTTCCTACTTCCTACTTCCTACTTCCTACTTCCTACTTCCTACTTCCTACTTCCTACTTCCTACTTCCTATTAAACCCAACTTTTCGGCTCCTTCAACACCGCTAGCAATTTTGCTTCTTCGCTTCCTTCTTCCGGCGTTTGGTTGTACACCCATTGTACGTGCGGCGGTAAACTCATCAAGATGCTTTCTATTCTTCCGTTGGTTTTTAGTCCGAATAAAGTTCCTTTATCGTGAACTAAATTGAATTCAACATAGCGACCTCTGCGAACTTCTTGCCAATCGCGATGTGTTTGATCGTAACTTAGATCTTTTCGTTTTTCAACAATTGGGATGTAAGCTTCTAAAAAACTATTCCCAACTTCGGTGACAAAATTATACCAGTCTTCGATGCTTTTTTCTGCTGAATCTTTTAAGTGATCAAAGAACAAACCGCCAATACCTCGGGCTTCGTGACGATGAGCGTTCCAAAAATATTCGTCACACCGCTTTTTATATTCCGCATAAAAACTTTTATCGTGTTTGTCGCAGGCATTTTTAGAAACCTGATGAAAATGTTTAGCGTCTTCCTCAAACAAATAATAAGGCGTAAGATCTTGCCCGCCGCCAAACCACTGGTCGATGGTGTTACCTTCTTGATCGTACATTTCGAAATAACGCCAATTAGCGTGAACCGTTGGAACCATCGGACTTTTAGGGTGAATCACTAAACTCAAACCACAAGCAAAAAAGTTGACATCTCCTACGTTAAAATATTTCTGCATTGCCGGAGCTAAAGGGCCGTGAACTGCTGAAATATTAACACCACCTTTTTCAAACACATTTCCGTTTTCGATCACGCGTGTTCTTCCGCCGCCGCCTTCTTCACGATTCCAAAGGTCTTCGTGAAACTTGGCTTTACCGTCAATTTCTTCGAGTTTTTGAGTAATCGTGTCTTGAAGCGTTTCTATATATTGATAAAATTGTTCTTTCATTTTAATTCTTTAAAGATTCGATATAAACTAATCTTTCGGGATAATTGGGTATTTCTGCAGCTTGATCGACAAATTGAGCTTCTTTCATCATTACTTGAAGCTTTTCAATAATTTCTTCGGAAGTGATTTCTAGCTGAAATAAGCTTCTTCCTACTTCATTATTATGCAAATCCATCGTTCGTGGCAATTCGGGATTGGGAGAAAGTTTCTCGTGTAAATCGGTAATTTCTTTAGCCCAAGCGATGGCTTTTGTTTTTTCTTTTAACTGCGGAAGTGATTTTTCAGCAATTAGAAAATTCCATAACGCGTGCCGAAAAGCATTGGTTTTATTGTCTTTGTGATGCGCTTTGCCAAATAAGCGATTGCAGATCTGTACCGTTTGCCGAGTCGCACGATACGTAGGAAAAAGTAACCCGGGCCTAAATAAAAAGGTTTTGCCTAAAATGAAAGCTTGCTTCAAATTAAGCTGTTTTATTTTGGCCCAGATTGCCATTTATCGGGGTTGATATTCTTTTACGGCTTCTACAAAAGCTTTCGCATTTTCAACCGGAATATTTGGTAAAATACCGTGACCAAGATTTACAATGTAGCGATCTTTACCAAACTCATCGATCATTTGATGCACCATCGATTTAATTTCTCTTGGTGGTGAAAATAAACGAGAAGGATCGAAGTTACCTTGTAAAGTTATTTGCCCGCCGCTTAAATAACGAGCGTTTCTTGCAGAACACGTCCAATCTACTCCAAGTGCAGAAGCTCCAGATTGGCTCATTTCTTTTAAAGCAAACCAGCAACCTTTACCAAAAGCGATCACAGGAACTTCATCTTTTAACGCATCGATGATCTGCTGAATGTATTTCCAAGAAAATTCTTGATAATCGGTTGGAGAAAGCATCCCGCCCCAAGAATCAAAAATTTGTAGTGCATCGACACCGGCTTCCACTTTTCCTTTTAAATAAGCAATGGTGGTATCGGTAATTTTTTGCAATAAAATGTGCGCTGCCATTGGTCGCTTAAAACAAAACTCTTTGGCTTTGTCGAAGTTTTTAGAACCTTGACCTTGTACTAAATAGCAAAGGATCGTCCAAGGAGAACCGGCAAAACCAATAAGCGGAACTTCGTCGTTCAATTCTTGCTTCGTCATTTTAATCGCTTCGTAAACGTAACCCAATTCTTCATAAACATCAGGAATTACGATGTCGTTTACTTGAACCGGAGTTCTTACCGGATTAGGAAGCCAAGGACCAACACCGGGTTTCATTTCTATTTCGATACCCATTGCTTGAGGAACTACCAATATATCGCTAAATAAAATTGCTGCATCGGTACCTACTTGATGAATAGGCATTACGGTAATTTCGGTAGCTAATTCCGGAGTTCTACAACGCGTAAAGAAATCGTATTTTTCTTTCAGCTTCATAAAATCTGGTAAATAACGACCTGCCTGGCGCATCATCCAAACCGGTGGACGCTCGACCGTTTCTCCTTTTAAAGCTTTTAAAAATAAATCGTTTTTAATCATTTTTTCTCGTTTTATCCCCTCTAGAAAGAGGGGAAGATTGTTTCTCCTGCAAGGTCTCAAAGACCTTGTAGGTATATTTTTTTTAGACTACTCTAATTTAAACTTTTCTTCTATTTCTAATTCTTTCTGTTGATGAACATATTTAAAATTTTCTTTTCCATCAAATAATTGTAGCACATCATTTCTTTTTAATGTGGTTGGCTTATCAGATAAAATTGAAGGATATGAGGAATATTTATAACTTTCAAAATCAATATTAAAATGCTTCATTGGATTTAAGTGAACATATAAAATAAGGTTCTGAAGATATTTTTCGTTTTTTAGTTCTATTCTTTTAAAATGTTTTTCAAATAAGCTTCCTGTTCTTTTTTGTTGTTTATTGATAGCCTTAGCATATGCATTAAATAAGTTAGAAAAAGACTGTGTGGCAATTGAAGGTTTTGTAATTATTTTTACAATAAGATGAAAATGATTGCTCAATAAACAGTAAGCTAGTATTTCAACTTTATTTTCGAGGTATTTTTTAAGTTTTGATAGAAAATAGGATTTATTGTCGTTAGAAAAGAAAATAGTATTCCCATTTATTCCTCGGTTATAAATGTGATAGTATTTTTCTTGTTCTAAGGCTTCTAATTTCATCTTTGCTTGCTTGTTGTACCTACAGTTTTTGATCCTACAAGGTCGTTGCGAACTTGTATTAATTTTTAGATTTTTCTTTTAACAAATAGTTATTATGCTCTTTCTCGAATCTTTTTAATTTCATTTATTCCTCATACCTACAAGGTTTTAAAAACCTTGCAGGAAACTCATTTTATTAACTCTTTTACTACCTGAACAATTACATTTTCAACCGTGGGTTGGTTGGCTATTTTTATTGCTGAGGTATATTTTTTAGCTTCATTTGCAGTGGTGTTGCCAATGCAAAAGGCAATTTCATTTTTACTTTTATTGAGTTGAAAAAAACTTTGCACCGCGCTCGGACTAAAAAACAAAATTCCGTCGAATTCTTGATCGAATTTTTTTGGGTTCAATTTGGTTTTATAAACTTCAATTTCTTTCAATTCTATTTGATTTTGCTGAAGTAATTTTGGCAACTCATCTCTTCTTTTATTTCCGCAGAGAAAGGTAAACGATTTTTCTGCGTGATTTTCTATAATTCGATTTGCTAAATCTTTGGCGTTATCGGCTTTTTCAATAATTGCAATTTTTGCTTCTTTTAATAGTTGTTCGGTTTTGCTTCCTACGACAAAAGCATTTTCAATTTTAGTTTTTTCTTTTATGGCTAACCAAGCATTTTTACTGGTGATAATAGCATTTTCAATAAGCTCGGGTAATTGAATGTTTTTAATGAATTCAATTTGAATTGCGCTATAATTTACCCAAGCAATACCGGCATTGAACAGTAATGATTCTTGACTTTTCGTCAGTTTTTTAGTGGTTAGAACGCTTGGCATCTTTTTCTAAATATTTTTCGATATCGCTATTCTTTCCGAAGACAACCAGCACATCATTTTTTTGAAAAACAGTTTCTGGCTGCGGCATTCCTATGACTTCTTTTTTACTTGATTTTCGACCAATAATATTAGTGTATTCTTTTTGCCTTAAAATGGTAATAATGTTAAGGTTGTACTTGCTTCTAAAATTAGATTCGATGAGGTCTTTTCCAACGACATCATCACAGACCGTCACCTCTGAAACTAAATAATCATCATCAATTTCAAAATTATCGATACTCCCTTTTAAGTTGATTTTTTTAGTGAGTCGCTCGGCAAATTCTTGTTCAGGATGAATAATATTATCTACTCCCATCGCTTCTAAAATGGTATCTTGAATAGGTGAAGAAGACCTTGCGACAACTCGCGCATTGGTGATTTTTTTAATAATCGCGGTACTCATCATCGCCGCGCCATCTTTTTCACCAATAGCCACGATCGCTAAATCGGTACTTTTTAAAGGTAACGAATGGTAAGCGTTCTCGTTAGTGGCGTCTAAAGCTACGGCGTGAGAAACTTTATCTTTAATGAGTTCTATTTTCTCAATATCTCGATCTGCAGCAATCACTTCATTTCCGGAGTCTGCCAAGTGAATAGCGAGTGCCATTCCAAAATTTCCCAGACCAATAACTACAATTTTCATAGCTGCTAACTTTTAGTTAATTAAAATATTTTCTTTAGGATAGGTATATTCTGTGGTGTTTACATTCTTCAAGATACCGATCATAAGGTTGATTAAACCGATTCTTCCAAAAAACATCAAGAAAATAACCACGTATTTCCCTGGTTCGCTAAGTTCTGGCGTGATCCCTAAGGATAAACCTACCGTGCTAAAGGCAGAAAACACTTCAAAAGCAATTTCTAAAAGTGTAAACTGCGGATTAAAAATAAGCAATAATAAAATACCTAAACCTATTGATGCCAACGAGATCGAAATAATTGCAAAGGCTCTTAAAACCGATTCTTTGGCAACCCTTCTTGTACCAATTTCAATATTTGATTTGTCTCTTGCTATTGAGAAAATATTTAACGTGGCAATTGCAAAAGTGGTAGTTTTAATCCCACCTCCGGTTGAAGCCGGTGAAGCCCCGATCCACATCAAGAAAATCATAAATAAAATACCGGGAACAGTAAAATTACTCATATCGATAGTATTGAAACCAGCAGTTCTTGAAGTAACCGATGAAAACATTGCCGTGGTGAACTTTCCAAATACTGTTTTATGTTCACTTAAAAAGGTTTCTTGTTCAGAAATAAGGAAGAAACCCGTTCCTACTACGATCAATAAAATGGTCGTGTAAATCACTATTTTGGTATTGAGTGTAATTACCCTAGAAATAAATTTCTTATTGTTTTTATTGAATAAATTGTAAAAAAAGTGCTTTACATATTGAATGAAATTGGAAGCAATATTATATCCTAAACCGCCCATGACAATCAGGATCATAACCACCCATTGCATGTAATAATTAAAGCGAAGCGATTCATCATAAAGTCCGGTAGATGAAATTGAAAAACCAGCATTACAGTAAGCAGAAATGGCGTGAAATACTGCAAAAAAGCCACGATCTTTATAACTATCGATTTCCTGAAGTGACGAATAAATAAACAAAGCTCCAACAGCTTCTAAAACTAACGAGAACACCACAATACTCATCGCTACACGCATAATACTGTTGAGGTTTTCTTGCCCCAAAATATCTTTCATATATAAACTCTCTTTAAAAGAAGCGCCACTTTTAAAGAAATAAGCAAAGAAAGAAGTAAAGGTTAACATCCCTAAACCTCCAATTTGAAAAAGCACCATAATAATGGTTTGTCCAAACGGCGTAAAATCTTTAGCGGTATCTAATACAATAAGTCCGGTAACGGCGGTTGCACTCGTAGCTGTAAATAAAGCATCGATAAAAGTGATTCCGTGAGTGGTAGCTGCGGGAAGCATTAACAGAAAAGTACCGGCTAAAGCAATAAGCGCAAAACTACCTACAAATAAAATCGCCGGATTAAAATAAATGCTATAAATACGTCGCATTAAGAACGTTAAGCGCGTAAAAAAATAGAACAGCAAACCATATTCTATAATATACCGTTCTTTAAAAAAAGTATCGAGAAATGAACCTTGATAATTGGTAATGATCGAAATGATCTCTAAAATAATTAACAGCGAAAGTAAAACTAAATTTACCCGAGCTGTTTTTTTTATTTTGAGTGTGCTGTTAAAATTTTTATACTTATGAATATTAAATGCAATAAGCGATAACAACAGCACCGGAAGTGCAATAAGTTTATACGTTCTAAAATCTTTAAAATTCTGAAACCCGAAATCAAAAACCAAAAAAGCAATTAAAAACAGGTC
>ENA-ORDG01000558-ORDG01000558.1-marine-metagenome-genome-assembly--contig:-NODE-558-length-16918-cov-4.496764_pt1 | contig 16918 bp, 20 predicted proteins | sample MGYA00248629_ERZ508524 | MGnify/ENA primary metagenome ERZ508524 (study PRJEB26194, sample SAMN05421901) | marine metagenome | isolation source: East of Rio de Janeiro, Brazil, South Atlantic Ocean...
ATCCTGTCGGCCAACCGCCGCCGGATCACGATCGACGAAATCCAGCGCACCGTGTGCCAGTTCTACCGCATCGACCGCAGCGAGATGAGCAGCAAGCGCCGCGCGCGCGCCGTCGTCCGGCCGCGGCAAGTGGCGATGTATCTTTCCAAGGTCCTCACCCCGCGCAGCTATCCCGAGATCGGGCGCAAGTTCGGCGGGCGCGATCATTCGACCGTTATCCACGCGGTGCGGCTGATCGAGGACCTGCGCCAGCGCGATGCCGACATGGATGGCGACGTGCGCAGCCTGCTGCGTCAGCTCGAGAGCTGACCGAGGACGCGGGGGCCGCCAGCGCCCCCTTCCCCAGGCTATCCACCCGTGATCGACAGCCTTGTGAACAGGGCTGTCGACAGCCGCGATGCGAGGCGTCAAAGAGCGCGCATGTCGCTTGAAGCACCCAAGGCGCTGCGCGCCGATGTCGCACTGCCCCGGTCGTTCGGTGCGGCGCTCCTGCGCGGTGTGCGGTGTCGCTGCCCACGCTGCGGCGACGCCCCGCTGTTCCGCAAATGGCTCAAGCCGCACGACACTTGCCCCGCCTGCGCGCTCGACATTTCGGGCCAGCGGGCGGACGATTTCCCCGCCTATGTCTCGATCTTCGTCACCGGGCATCTGCTCGCGCCGATCCTGATCATGCTGGGAAGCGACTTCGCGCTGTCGACATTCGCGATCCTCGCGATCACGCTGCCGCTCGCGGTGGTCTTCATGCTTGCCACGCTGCAGCCCGCCAAGGGCGGCGTTATCGCATTGCAGTGGTGGCACGGCATGCATGGCTTCAGGCGCGAACGGCATCCCGAAAGCGACGAGGACGCGGCATGAGCCTCGACGCCGAACGGCTCGATCGCTTCGCGCGCCATATCGTCCTTCCCGAGATCGGCGGCGCGGGGCAGGTCGCGCTTGCCGGCAAGCATCTGGTGCTGGTGGGGCTTGGCGGGATCGGTTCGCCCGCGCTGCAATATCTCGCCGCCGCGGGGATCGGACGCCTGACGCTGGTCGATGACGACAAGGTCGAGCTGTCCAACCTGCAACGCCAGACGTTGTTCAACACGCGCGATGTCGGTCATGGCAAGGCAGTGATCGCCAAGCGCTGGGTGACCGGCTTCGATCCGGCGCTGGACGTCACAATCAGTGATCGCCGGATCACCCGCGACAATGCACATGAGCTGGTGATCGACGCCGACCTCATTCTCGACGGAACCGACAATTTCGCCACGAGGCTCGCGGTATCCGACGCCTGCGTGGCTGAACGCGTGCCGCTGCTCTCGGCCGCAGTCGGCCGCTTCCAGGGGCAGGTCGGCGCCTTTGCCGGGCATTTGCCGGGCGAGGCCTGCTACCGCTGTTTCGTCGGCGATGCGTTCGACGCGGAAGACTGCGATACCTGCGCCGAGGACGGGATGCTGGGCGCGATGGCAGGCTGGGCCGCCAGCTTCGCCGCGCTGCAGGCGGTACGCATCCTGCTCGACGGGGCCAGCACGCTGGGCGAAAGCGACTGGGGCCGCGTGCACCTTCTCGACGGGCTGAAACCGGCGCTGCGCAGCTTCACCATCGCCAAGGATCCCGCCTGCAGCGGGTGCGGCTTAGCCGCCTAGAACCTCGTCCACCCATTGCGGCACCAGCTGCGATGCCGGCCCTTGCCGCGTCTCGTGGAACCAACGCGACCCCTGGCTGGCTTCAAGGTTGAGCTCGAGCGTGCGCACCCGCATCGCCCGCGCTTCCTGCACGAACCCCGCCGCAGGATAGACGGCGCCAGACGTACCGATCGAGACGAACAGATCCGCCTGCCGCAGCGCGGTGTGGATCCGATCCATCTCGTAAGGCATTTCGCCGAACCACACGACATCGGGCCGCAGGCTGCGTGCACCGCATTCGGGGCAGGCGGGGCGATCGATCATCGGGCCCGTCCACGGAGTCCGTGCATCGCAAGCGGTGCACCAAGCATTGAGATGCGTGCCGTGCATGTGCAGCACCCGCCCCGCCCCGGCGCGCTCGTGCAGATCGTCGACGTTCTGCGTGACAATCAGCAACTCGCCTTGCCAATCGCGATCGAGACGTGCCAGCGCCTCATGCGCCGGATTGGGTTGCTTGGTCTGGATCGCCTCGCGGCGCATGTCGTAGAAGCGCAGCACGAGATCGGGATCGCGCGCGAACCCTTCGGGCGTGGCGACGTCCTCGACCCGGTGCTGTTCCCACAACCCGCCCGCATCGCGGAAGGTATCGATGCCGCTTTCGGCGGAAATCCCCGCCCCGGTCAGGATCACGATGTTGCGCATCTCTCTCATTTGCCCTCAAGTAGCGATGCGGTAGGGCAAGTCAAAGAGCGGCCCCGCCGCCGGGGGCGAAACGGAGCGAGAATGGCGCAGATCGGGATAATCGGCAGCGAAGGTGCAATGGGTCATGCGCTGGCGCGTGTCATCGAAGACGCCGGACACACATTGTCGGGCGGGATCGATCGCGGCGGCGATGCCGCGGCGCTGGCCGATGCGAGCGACGTACTGGTCGATTTCTCGGCCCCGCAAGCGCTCGATGCCAATCTGCATGCCGCGATCGGGGCCGGCGTCCCGCTGGTGATCGGCACGACCGGGCTCGAGGATCGCCATCACGCCGCGATCGACGAGGCCGCGCGCGCGGTTGCCGTCCTGCAGACCGGCAACACCTCGCTTGGCGTCACGCTGCTGGCGCATTTGGTGCGCGAGGCCGCGGCGCGGCTTGGTCCGGACTGGGACGTGGAAATCATGGAAATGCACCATCGCCGCAAGGTCGACGCACCAAGCGGGACCGCTCTGCTGCTAGGCGAGGCCGCCGCGGCAGGGCGCGGGATCGACCTCGCTGCGCATGCGGAACGCGGGCGCGATGGCCATACCGGCGCGCGACAGGAAGGCGCGATCGGCTTCGCGGCATTGCGCGGGGGCACCGTTGCGGGCGAACACAGCGTGATCCTCGCAGGAGAGGAGGAACGCCTCACCCTGTCGCACAGTGCGGAGAACCGCAGCATCTTCGCGCGCGGCGCGATCCGTGCGGCGGAGTGGCTGATCGGCCGTACACCCGGGCGCTATTCGATGGACGAGGTGCTGGGGCTCTGACGGGATGACGTTGCGCGCGCGCCTCCACCGGCAATTGCACATCGGATCATGGCCCGATGGCAAGCTTACCGGGCTCAACGTCTTCGTCGTCTGGACCATCCTCGCCGCGCTGCTGGTGGGCATCGTCGCCACCGAACCGCAGATCCGCATTCCCTACCAGCACGAGATACTGGTCGCCGAATTCGTGTTCGGCACGATCTTCCTGCTCGAATATCTCGGCCGCATCTTCGCTGCACCAGAGGCAGAAGGGCCCGGGTCGGCATGGGGCAAGCGCCTGCGCTTCATCTTTTCGCCCATCGGACTGATCGACCTCCTGGTGGTGGTGGTCAGCCTCGCACCCTTCTTCATCGCCAATGCGGCAGTCCTGCGCGTAATCCGGCTGCTGCGGATCATCTCCATTCTCAAGTTCAGCCGCTTTTCGGCCGCCATGCGCGAAATCGGCGCGGCGCTGCGCGAACGCAGCTACGATCTGCTGGTGTGTGCCACGCTGGCGCTGGTGCTGGTACTACTCGGCGCGGCCGGCCTGTACTGGGTGGAAGGCAGCCTGCAGCCCGAGCAGTTCGGCTCGATCCCCCGCGCGCTGTGGTGGGCAGTCATCACGCTGACCACGGTGGGATATGGCGACGCCTACCCTGTCACTACCGCCGGCCGCCTGATCGGCGCGCTGGTCGCGATCGGCGGAGTGCTGCTCGTGGCCCTGCCCACCGGTATCGTCGCCGCCGCCTTCTCCGATGCGATGCAGCGGCGCCGCGAAGCGATGGCGCGCGCGCTCGAGGAAATGGAAGGCGCGCTCCCCGAATAGGTGGCACTCGGATATGACCAAGGACCAGATCTTCGAATTCTTCCGCCGGCTGGCGGAGGACAATCCCTCGCCCGAGACCGAGCTCGAATACGGCAATGCCTACCAGCTGGTGGTGGCGGTCGCGCTGTCGGCGCAGGCAACCGATGTCGGCGTGAACAAGGCCACGCGCGCGCTGTTCCGGGAGGTTGAGACGCCCGCCCAGATGCTCGCGCTGGGCGAAGACGGGCTGAAGGAGCACATCAAGACCATCGGCCTGTTCAATTCGAAGGCGAAGAACGTGATCGCGCTCAGCCAACTGCTGGTCGACGAATACGCCGGCGAGGTTCCCGACACGCGCGAGGACCTCGTCCGGCTGCCCGGCGTCGGCCGCAAGACCGCCAATGTCGTGCTCAATTGCTGGTTCGGGCAGGAAACCTTCGCGGTCGACACGCATATCCTGCGCGTCGGCAACCGTACCGGGCTCGCCAAGGGTAAGACGCCCGAGCAGGTCGAGGCCAAGCTGGAAAAGCGCGTGCCGCAGCCCTTCCGGCTGGGCGCGCATCACTGGCTGATCCTGCATGGCCGCTACGTCTGCAAGGCACGCACGCCCGAATGCTGGCGCTGCCCGGTGGTCGATCTGTGCAGCTACCGCAAGAAGGTGCTGGAGAAGCCCAAGGGGCGAAGCTGATCGGACACGCGCTTTAACAGTTTCTGGCAGCGGCCGGTGTCGAACATCTATTGCGAAGCCGTACCCGCCTCGTGGCTGAGTGCAACGCGTGCGTCCCAGCGAGCCCATTCAATCGCCCGGCCCGGATAGGCGACGCTTTCGAAGGGCCATTCCGCTGCGAGCCATTGCTGCGTCCACTCGTAGAGCTGAGCGTCGAAACCCGCGTCATATTCGGCCTTTGTCACCCAAAGCGTGACCACCGCGTCGTAACCCTCGACACTGCTCGGATAGACATAGATGCATCCGCGCTCGCGGCTGCCATCGGAAGTCAGGACTGCGAAGGCGAAGGATTCGCGTTTCGCGAAGCGCGCTTCTTCGTTCACCATATCCTGCATCGCATCCGCCGCAGTAATGTCCGCGTGCGGCCAGCGCGTGCTGCGCGTAAAGGTCGCCTGAAGATGGTCGATCGAAGACATGTAGGCGGCGTAATCGACCTCCACGAGTTCCGGACCCAGCGGCATCACCTTGAATTCTGCCGTTTCCGCCAGCGTCGGCACTATGAAATCAGGCTCGACGAAAGGCGCTGGAGCGGCTTGCGATTGTTCTTTTGCCGCAACAGTCCTGGTGCCTGCGATAGCCGGAACATGCCCGAATAACGCCTGGCCTGCCAATAAGCCGACTGCAAATCCTGCCCGCGCGATTGGTGAAGTCATCTGGTCATTCCCTTGCAGCCGTCGAAAGATACAAAACCTTTGGATGACGGGCACCGCGCTTCACGACCAGGTCGCCGGACGCCCCCTTTGCGCTTGATACTCAGGCAAAGCGCGAAGGAGGACAAGCCCCTTACACGTCGTCCGCGGAGATCATCTCGCGCGTGTCGATCTCGCCAGTCATCACCGCCACTGTGGTCGCCACGGCAGCGTCGCCGCTGACATTGGTGGTGGTGCGCATCATGTCCATGATGCGGTCGACACCGGCGACGAAGGCAATCGTCTCCAGCGGCACGCCGACCGCGCCGAACACCAGTGCCATCATGATCAGCCCCGCGCCCGGAATGCCCGCCGCGCCGACCGCGCCCAGCGTGGCGAGGATCGAGATGAGGAAATAGTCGCCCATCGACAGATCGACGCCGAAGATCTGCGCCCCGAACAGCGTGGCGAGGCCGAGGTACATCGCGGTGCCGTTCATGTTGATCGTCGCGCCGAGGCTGATGACGAAGCTCGCCACCGAGTTCGACACGCCGAGATTGCGTTCCGCACAGCGCAGCGTCACCGGCAGTGTCGCGTTGGAGCTGGCGGTGGAATAGCTCACCGCCATGGCATCGACGATGCCGCGGAAGAAGTCGCGCACGGGCAGCCGGGCGAGGAACTTGATCATGCTGCCGTAGATCAGCGCAATGATCAGCAGGCAGCCGAGATAGTTGAGCCCGACCAGCTTGGCGAGGCTGACCAACGCGTCGAGCCCCAGCGTTCCCGCCACCCACGCCATCAGCGCGAAGACGCCGAAGGGGGTCAGTTCCATCACGATCATGGTGACCTTCTGCATGATCACCGCACCGCTATCGAAGACCTTCTGGACGGGGAGCCCGTCTTCCTTGGCCATCAAAATGCCGATGCCGATCAGCAGGCTGAAGACGATCAGCGGCAGCACCGCGACATCGGCCATCACCTGCACCGGGCTCTCGGGCACGATCGACAGCACCATGTCGACCGCGGTGGTTTCATTGGGTTCGGGCGTGGCCCCCTTCTGGATCACGCTGGTGTCGAGCCCCGCGCCCGGCTGGACCAGCGTGCCGAGGCCCAGCCCCATCCATACCGCGATCTGGCCGGTCACCACGAACAGCAGCATCGCCCTGCCCCCGACCGCGCCGAGCTTGCGCAAATCCCCGATCGCCGCCACCCCCGAGACGAGGCTGAAGAAGATCAGCGGGACGACCAGCATCTTGATCGCCTTGATGAAGAAATCGCCGATCCACTTGATGCTTTCGGCTTCGGGGCCCCAGGCCCAGCCGGTCAGGACGCCGAGAATGAGCGCGGTAATCACGCGCTGCCACAGCGGAATCTCGAACCAGGTCTTCAGCAAATCCCAACCCCTTGTTGTCAGATCGTCGTCTTCAAATCACTGCACGCAGCGCGTGTCGCGCGGCAATTCATGCCGCAACTGTCGCGGCTTGCATAGCTTTGTGACCCGCTGCCCGCTCAGCCGCCGAGCACGTCGCGCGCGATGCGCGTGTAGATCCGGCTGAGCGTGACGAGGTCCTCCACCGCCACCGCTTCGTTCGTCTTGTGCATGGTGGCGTTGACGAGCCCGAACTCGATCACGGGGCAGACCGCGCGCAGGAAGCGCGCATCCGAGGTCCCACCCGTGGTCGAGGGCTCGGGATCGACACCAGTCTCCGCCTTGACCGCCGCCGCGATCGCATCGCTGAATGCGCCGGGCGGGGTCAGGAACGGTTCGCCGCTGATGATCGGCAGCGCGCTGCCACCATGCTTCTGCGCGATTGCGCCGACCTTCTCGGACAAGGAGGCGCCCGAATGCAGGTCGTTGAAGCGGATCGAGATGCGCGCCTTGGCCACTGCAGGGATCACATTGTGCGCATCGTTGGGCACGTCCACCTCGGTCACTTCGAGATTGCTCGGCTGGAACCAGTCGGTGCCCTCGTCGAGCACCAGCGCATCCAGTTCGGCGAGCATCGCGACCAGCTTGGGGATCGGATTGTCGGCGAGGTGCGGATAGGCGACATGCCCCTGCGTTCCCTGCACTTCGAGCCAGATGTTGACCGAACCGCGGCGACCGATCTTCATCATATCGCCCAGCCGGTTGACGCTGGTGGGTTCGCCGACGAGGCACAGATCGGGCTGGTGCCCCGCTTCGCGCATGAAGTCGATCAGCGCGCGGGTTCCGTGGAGCGCGGGGCCTTCCTCGTCGCCGGTGATGACGAAACTGATCGTGCCGGCCTCGGCAGGCACCTGGGCAACCGCGTCGACCATACATGCGATCGCGCCCTTCATATCGACCGCGCCGCGCCCGTAAAGCAGGTCGCCGCGCACTTCCGGGTCGAACGCCTCGCTGGTCCAGCCGCCACCCGGCGGCACCACGTCGAGATGGCCGGCAAAGGCGAAGTGCTTCGAACCCGCCGGACCGCGCCGGATGGCGAAGAGGTTCTCCACCGGCGCTTCGGGCGTGCCCGTCGCGCCCTCGCCACGGGTGAACCGCGTCACCTCGAAGCCGAGCGGAGCCAGCATCGCTTCCATCGCATCGAACACCGCGCCGGTGGCCGGAGTAACGCTGGGCGCGGCCATCAGCCGCTTGGCGAGATCGAGGACTTGGGTCATCGGGCATTCTCCTCGGGCAGCGGGCCCGGCTCAACGGCGCGGTCGAGATACTCGGCCATGCGCAGGCCCGCCTGCAGCACGCGGCGGCGCGCGATCGGGACCGAGCGCGCGATCAGCTCCTGCGACAAGGCGACCTCGCGCGGCAGCTCGCCCTCGCACGGGTCGCAGCCGAAGGTTTCGGGATAGATGAAGTCGCGCGAAATCTGCCAGCTTTCGCGGCCCCAGTCGGCCGCATTGCCGCCCGCCAGACCGGCGCGCTCGGCGGCCGAATAGCGGCGTGCGATCGGCGGATTGCCGCTAATTGCGCGTTCGGCCAGCGGTCCGTCCCATACCCAGTGCAGATTCAGCCCCGGGACAATGCCATAGGCGGCCTCGCGATCATTGCCACCGCGGTCGTCGTGATCGCCCGAATGCAGCGGCATGTGGATGTCGCCGATGAAGTGGACGAGGAAGGCGAGCGCCTCGAGCCGGACATTGTCGGGCAGGCTCTCGTCAGCAAATATACGCTGTTTGCGCTCGACTTGCGCGCTGACGCAACCCAGGCCCGAGCAGTTCTTGCGCACGTCGTATTCTTCGGTCACCGGCTCGGTCTGGTAGTGCCAGGAAAAGGTATGTCCCCAACGCCAGTACTGGCCGCGCAGGCAATCGGGCCACACGCTGGCGTCCTGCAGGCTGTCCAATTCGCATTCGGGCGTGCCCAGCAGGGGCGCGGCCTCGAGCAGCCGGTCGATCTCCGCACGCGTATCGGGGCGCACGTTCTCGAGCGCGATATCGGCAGTCACCGTATGCGCGTAGAAGCCCCAGGCCTGCGCCTGTACGGGCAGCAGCAGCGCGGCCAGCGCCGCACATGCGCTCAAGCAATGGTTTCGTATTGTTCGATGACCCATTCTTCGTTGTCCGATGCCTCGATCCAGGTTTGCAGCCACTCATGCTCCCACACCGCCTGCATATAGGCCGCGGCAAAACCGGGAACGGGGATCTGGTAGCTGATGAAACGTGACACGACCGGGGCGAAGTAGACATCCGCCGCGCCGAATGTGCCGAACAGGAAGGGGCCGCCGCTGCCGAAGCGGCTGCGTGCTTCCGCCCACAGGCCGAGGATGCGCAGGATGTCCTGCCGGCAGGCCTCGCTCGGCGTGAAGCCCTCGAAGCGCTTGCGCACGTTCATCGGGCATTCGCTGCGCAGCGCCTGATAGGAGGAGTGCATTTCGGCGACCATCGAGCGCGCCATGCCGCGCGCCACCGCGTCCTTGGGCCAGAACCGATCGCGCCCGACCTTGTCGGCGAGATATTCGAGGATCGCGAGGCTGTCCCACACCACCGCCTCGTCGTCCCACAGGATCGGCACCTTGCCATGCGAGGGCTGCGTGCCGCCATCCTCGCCCTTCAGCGTATCCCATTCCTTGCCGAACATCGGCACGGTGATTTCCTCGAAGGACAGGCCCGACTGCTTCGCCGCCAGCCAGCCGCGCAGGCTCCAGCTCGAATAATTCTTGTTGCCGATGATCAGCTTCATGTGTGCACCCACCTTGCGTGGGGCGGCGGTAGAGACCCGGCCGGGCACTGTCGAGGCCGAACAGGCAAGGTCGCCCGACCCCGGATCGTCATTCCCGCGCAGGCGGGAATCCAGAGAACGGCAGCGATACTCGATGCGGTTTCCATTCCGCGCAAGTTGTGCCAGCACGACCCCTTATCTAGGCCCCTGCCTCCGCAGGGGCGACGGAGTAGACATGTCGCTCAGGCCCTTCCACCTCGCCTTCCCCGTCCACGACCTCGCCGCGGCGCGCCGCTTCTATGGCGAAACGATGGGTTGCCCCGAAGGACGGTCGAGCGGCGAATGGGTCGATTTCGATTTCTACGGCCACCAGATCGTCGCGCACCTTGCCCCCGGCGAAGCGGGCGACCGTGCGAACAACCATGTCGACGGGCACGGCGTGCCGGTGCCGCATTTCGGCGTGGTGCTGGCGATGGCGGACTGGCAGGCGCTGGCGGAACGGCTCGAGGCCGCAGGCACCGAATTCGCAATACCGCCGACCATCCGCTTCAAGGGACAACCCGGCGAACAGGCTACGATGTTCTTCCGTGACCCCAGCGGCAACGCGCTGGAGATGAAAGCCTTCTCCGACGACGCGATGCTGTTTGCAACCTGATCGTCCTTCAAGCCGCTTGCCCCCCGGGGAGCGGACGATCACGAAGCGAGTTTGGCAGCTCCCTTTCTGACTATACCAGCCAGCTTCTCGACCCGTGGCGAGCGGGTCTTCCGTTTCAGTGTTATGAGGTGGAGTTGGAGGATGCTGGGTTCTGGAAATGGCGCGATCGAAAGGCGCTCCCTTCCGGGGAAGGCCAGGACGCCGCTGCGTGGCAGGATCGAATAGGCCACCCCTTGCGCAACCGGCTCGGGGATCTGCCCGATTTGATTGACGAAGCTGCGCACGTGCAACCGTTCCGCACCGCGGTATTCGCTACCGAAATTGGCACCGAGAACCGCATCGGCATATGATGCCCCGTCGGGGTGCTCTACGAAGCCCAGCGACTGCAGTTGCTCGAAACCGGGCAAGCGTCCTTCCCATTCCAGCGGCAAGATGAGATCGAGGGGTTCCGGGCCCAGGTGCTCGCTCGTCAAACGTGGATGGCGCGGCGCATCCCCCACGACACCAATGTCATAAGTACCCGCCAGAACCCCGGATACAATGCTTTCCTCTGGTGCCGCAGTCAGGCTCGCACGAACGCCGGGAGCCTCGGCCATCCATGCGATCAGGCTGGGATAGAGCAGCATTGCGAAACTGCCCGAACAAGCGACGCTCACCGATCCTCGATCCTCGTCCGCGTCGTCGAGACTGTCGAGGAAATCGCGCTCGAGGCGCCAGCGTGCGCGGGCCATGGCGAGGGTTTTCTCCCCGGCATCGGTGAGGACGAAACCGCGCGTACCTCGCTCTACCAGGGCCAAGCCCAACTGCTCTTCCAGCTTCGAGATATGCTGGGACATTCCAGGCTGGGTCATGTTGAGACGCTCGGCCGCGCGCGTGAAATGGCCTTCTTCGCACAGGACGGTGAAGGATCTCAGCCACCGGGAATTGAGCTCTGCCATAACGCAGCATTATCATATCCATGTGGAATGATAATTTCTAATTGTAGTGTGCAAGGTCGATATGGGCGCGATCAAGCAGTGAAAGGATACACGATGAACGTATCGCCCAAGACATTCTCGCACATCGGCCTTTCGGTCCCCGACCTCGAGGCCGCCGTGAAATTTTACACCGAGGTTCTCGGCCTATACACCATCATGGAGCCAACCGAGGTGGTAGAGGACGACAGTCCAATCGGCGTGATGTGCACCGACGTGTTCGGCCCCAACTGGAAGTCGCTGAGGATCGCCCACCTTGCCACGGCTGACCGCATAGGCATCGAGATTTTCGAGTTTCCCGAGAACTATGCCCCGAGCGACAATCTCGACCACAAGCGCCACGGCACGTTCCACTTCTGCATCCAGGACCCCGACGTTGAAGGCCTGGTCGAAAAGATCGTGGCGGCTGGCGGTAAGCAGCGGATGCCGATCCGCGAATATTACCCCGGCGAGAAACCCTATCGCATGTGCTATGTCGAAGACCCGTTCGGCATCGTCTTCGAGGTCTACAGCCACAGCTACGAGCTGACCTACTCGGAGGGTGCCTACTCCTGAAGCCGGGGTCGGGTGGGAGCCCCCACCCGGCCGACTGGCTTACACATTATGGCTCTCTCCTGCCGCATAAAGGCCCCACGCCTCGAAGGGCAGCAGGCCTAGTAGCGCCCCGGCCCTAAACGCCCGCGTCCCCCAGCACAGCCGCTCTCAGTTCGCCGATGCCCATGCCCTTCTCGGCACTGGTCACGTGGATCTCGGGGAAGGCGGCGACGTGCTTGCGCGCCTCGGCTTCGGTCGCCTCGATCACCTTGGCGAGTTCGCTGGCCTTCATCTTGTCGGCCTTGGTCAGCACGACGCGATAGCCCACCGCCGCCTCGTCGAGCATCTTCATCATCTCGCGATCGACATCCTTGGGGCCATGGCGCCCGTCGACCAGCACCAGCGTGCGCGCGAGCACCGGGCGCCCGCGCAGATAGGTCTTCACAAGGTTCTTCCACTTTTCGACGACCTTCACCGGCGCCTTGGCAAAGCCGTAGCCAGGCATGTCGACAAGGCGGAACAGCGTGGGATCGCCGATCTCGAAGAAATTGAGTTCCTGCGTGCGGCCCGGCGTCACCGAGGCGCGCGCGATTGCCTTGCGCCCGGTAAGCGCGTTGAGCAGCGAGCTCTTACCCACGTTCGACCGGCCGCAGAAGGCGATCTCGGGCACGGTGGGTTCGGGCAGGAACTTGAGCTGCGGGGCCGAGAGGAGGAAATCCACCCGACCCGAAAACAGCTTGTTCGCACGCCGTTCGAGCGCGGCCCGCTCGGCGGCTTCCTGTTCGTCCATCAGCTTGCCTTGGCCGCTTCGGCCGCCTTCTTCTGTTTCTCTTCCTCGATCGAGGCGCGCAGCTGCGGATGCTTCGAATAGAGGTATTTCTGCTGCGCCAGCGTGAGGATGTTGGAGGTTACCCAGTAGAGCAGCAGGCCGGCCGCGAAGGGCGCCATCACGAACATCAGGATCCACGGCATAATGTCGAAGATCTTCTGCTGCATCGGGTCCATCTGGCTGGGGTTGAGGCGGAAGGTCAGCCACATGGTGAAGCCGAGCAGTACCGCGAGCACGCCGAGCCCGAAAATGATCATCAGGAACTGCGGCACGTCGATCCCAACATAGGCCAGCGCATTGGCGAGGTTTGCCGGATCGGGCGCAGACAGGTCCTTGACCCAGAGGAAATCGCGGTGGCGCATCTCGATCGCGAGATAGAGCACCTTGTAGAGCGCGAAGAACACCGGGATCTGTAGTAGCATGGGAAGACAGCCCGCGACCGGGTTGACCTTCTCCTTCTTGTACAGCTCCATGATCTCCTGCTGCTGCTTGGGCTTGTCGTCCTTGTACTTCTCCTGGATCGCCTTCATTTTCGGCTGGATCGCCTTCATCTCGGCCATCGAGGCGAAGCCCTTCTGCGCGATCGGGAACATCAGCCCGCGCACGATGAAGGTCAGCGCGATGATCGCGATGCCGAAATTGCCCACCGCGTCGTAGATCGTGCGCAGCAGCCACAGCATCGGCTTTTCGAACCAGCGGAACCAGCCCCAGTCGATCGCGAGGCCGAATTTCTGCAGCCCGGCGTCCTCATAGCTGTCGAGCACCGCGCTTTCCTTGGCCCCGGCATACAGCTGCGAGGTGACCGTGAGCGCATTGCCCGAGGGGAGCGTGGTGGCTTCGTAGATCATGTCGGCGCGATAGGTTTCATTGCCCATCGCGCGGAAGGTGGTTTCGGGCGCAGCGTCGTCCTGCGGGACGAGTGCGGCGAGCCAGTAGATATCGGTAAAGCCCGCCCAGCTGGTGCGGCCTTCGGGCGAGACGCGCTGGTCTTCGTCGAGATCGTCATAGTCGACATCGTATTCGGCGGTATCGCCGAAGACGCCGATCGGGCCCGAATGCGCGATCCAAAGATCCTCGCTCGCGGTGCGGCTGGTGCGATTGACGAGACCGAACGGCTGGACGACCACCGGATTGCCCGCAGTGTTGGCGACCTTCTGTTCGGCGGTGACCATGAACTGGTCATCGATCGAATAGCGGATCGAGAAGGTCAGCCCCTCGCCATTGTCATGCGTCAGCGTGACCGGCGTGTCGGCGGTCAGCACATCGCCATCGGCTTCCCACAGCGTCTGCGGCCCGGGCACCTTGAGGTTCGAGCCGACCCAGCCGAACTGCGCGAACTGCTGCGCCGGCGTGCCGTTGGGCGAGAAGATGCGAACCGGATCGCTGTCCTTGCGGGTGGTCTCGTTATAGCCCTTGAGCACCACGTCATCGATCACCCCGCCGCGCAGATTGATCGAACCCGCCACGCGCGGCGCGTCGATGCGCAGGCGGTCGGGGCTGGCCAGCGCCACCTTGAGATCGGCGACCTCCTGCGCGCGCATCGCCGGATCGACGAGCCCGCCGGTGCGCGAATGCTGCGTCGCCGCGGCCTGGCTGGCCTGTTCGGTCGGTGTGTCCGCCCGGTCTTCGACCAGCGCCTGTTCGGGCTGCGGGTAGAAATAGTCCATCGCCGAAGTCCACCCCAGCAACAGCAGGAAGGAAAGCGCGATGGCGAGGATCAGGTTACGCTGGTTGTCCAAGGTCGGTCCCGTCTTTGTCCGGTCGAATACAGAATGTGGGGAGGTGTCTTAGCCTGTCAAGACAGTGCTAGGGCACCGGGTCGTGGCCGTGACCGCCCCATGGGTTGCAGCGCAATATACGCTTGAATGCCATCCATCCACCCTTGATCGCGCCATGCCGGCCCAGCGCCTCGATCGCGTACTGGCTGCAGGATGGCTGGAAGCGGCAGGTGGGCGGCAGGACGCGGCTGGGGCCGAGCTGCCACAGGCGGGCGATCCAGATCAGCGGATACTTCACGCCCGTCGGCTCCGGCGCTGGCGCGGACCGCGCGGACGATCGCCCTTGCCCGCAGCGGCGCGTGCGAGCGCGGCAGCCAGTTCCCCGCGCAGCACGGCAAAATCGCGCTCGATACCGCCTTCGCGGCCGATCAGTATGTGGTCGTGATCGGGCAGGCCGGCATCGGGCAGCGCCGCCCACAACAGCTCGCGGAAGCGACGCTTCATCCGGTTGCGCACCACCGCATTGCCGATCTTCTTGGTCACGGTAATGCCATAGCGCTTGCCCTGCCCGTCATTGGGACGCGCAAGCAGGACGAAGCCGGGCCGCGCCACTCGCAGTCCGCGATTCGCCGCGAGAAAGTCGCGGCGTTTGCGGATGACGGAGAGATTCGGGTGCATGGACGTCAGATACGCGAACGGGCTCCCCGAGGGGAGCCCGCTGGCTGGTCGTGACAATCGCCGCGCCCGAAAGCGCGGCGCTTCACATCACGCGCAGAGGTTCTTGCGGCCGCGCGAGCGACGCGCGCGCAGCACCTTGCGGCCACCCGGGGTAGCCTTGCGTGCGAAGAAACCGTGGCGACGGGCGCGCACGAGGTTCGAGGGCTGGAATGTCCGCTTCATCGGATCGTCCTTAAAAAGTGGTTGGCTGTCGGCACAAGCGATTCGCACCAACAAAAAGGGCCGCCCCTGCGAGCGACCGCCTTACAGGGCCGCGCGCCTAAGCGAAACGCGTTCGCGCGTCAAGAAAAAGTGACGTTGGCGTAAGCGAGCGTAGGGGTCTGCGTCGGCGCCGCCTGTACCGGCTTGCGGCGCGCGGGCGACTTGGCCTGCTGCGGGCGACCCGACCAGCGGCGCATGTCGCTGGCGTCGAGCCACAGCGCGCGTGCGTGCGGGACCGAGTTGGTGAAATCGTAGAAGGCGCGCGCCTGTTCGATGGTCATGCCCATCTCGCGGTAATAGTCGAGATACTGGCGGTTCTCCGGCGCATGCATGGCGAAGTCGTCCGCTTCGCGGCCATAGGCATCCATCCAGCTGTGCACCGCGAATTCGGCGCCCTGCGCGATGTCGCGCTCGGCCCCGGCAAGGAACAGCTCGACCGCACCCGAACGCACCGAGCCGATCGCCGGAACATGTGTGACCAGGCCGGCAGCGCGAATCATCCGGCCGACCGCGAGATTGGCCCGGTCGTCGCGCGTGCCGGGGCATTCGACCATGTCGAGCTGCTCGAGCGCGGGGAAATCGCGCATCATCGCGCGGAAATACCCCGGCGTGCTGGCATCGGTTTCGCCAACCAGCGCGACGCGGCGATCGTCGAGCACACGGAACGGGCCGTATTGCGCGATCCCGCGATTGTAGTTGCGGAAGCGGCGATCGATGAAAGCGGGGGCCTTCCACACGGGCAGTGCAGCGGGCTGGTAGGCCTGCGGGCGCACGGCGGCGTGGCGGGTGGTCTCGCTGCGCGGCATGGTCGCTGGCTTGGTCTTCGGCGCCACCGGATCGATCGCGCGTCCCTGGTGCGTTTGCTGGACGACCGGGCTGGCGACATAGACCACCGGCAAGTTGACCAGCGTCAGCGACTGGGCGGAAAGCGGAGCGGCGGCAAGCGCGCCAAGGGCGGAAATAACAAAGGTGGCGATTCGGAACATGGCAATTATTTGCCGTCCGCCCACTTTCCAGCGGCTCACCAGGTATAGTTAAGCCGCTGGTAACCACGATTCTTCACCGCCATTGCGGTTGTTCTTATTCCTCGACATTCAGGGACTTGCAGGGCATCATCTAAGCGCGAACACGGAGGTGGGGGTTAACGCTGGTCGCTCTGGTCAAAACGGTCGCCTATCTGGGGCTCGAAGCGCGCAGCGTGGAAGTTCAGTGCTCGGTCGCGCCGGGCCTGCCCAAGTTCAATATCGTCGGCCTGGCGGACAAGGCGGTGGGCGAAAGCAAGGAACGCGTACGCGCCGCGCTGGCGGGAATGGGCCTCGCGCTGCCGCCCAAACGGATCACCATCAACCTTTCGCCCGCGGACCTGCCCAAGGAAGGATCGCATTACGATCTGCCGATCGCGTTGGCGCTGCTCGCGGCAATGGGGGTGACCGATGCCGAACAGCTTGGCGACTGGATCGCGGTCGGGGAGCTCGCGCTCGATGCGCGGATCGTGCCCTCGCCCGGTGTGCTGCTGGCGGCAATCCATGCGAGCGAGGCGGAGGCCGGGCTGATCTGTCCTGCCGCGCAGGGCAGCGAGGCACGCTGGGCGAGCGCGGTCCCGATCTGCGCAGCACCCGATCTCGCGAGCCTGCTCAATCATCTCAAGGGCACGCAGCACCTGCCCCCGCCCGAACCCGGCACGGTGGCAGAAGCCGCAACCGGCGCAGACCTGCGACAGGTCAAGGGCCAGGAAACCGCCAAGCGCGCGCTCGAGATCGCTGCCGCAGGCGGGCACAATCTGCTGATGATCGGTCCACCAGGTGCGGGCAAGAGCCTGCTGGCGAGCTGCCTGCCCGCCATCCTCCCCCCGCTCTCGCCCGCCGAGGCGCTGGA
>ENA-ORDG01000559-ORDG01000559.1-marine-metagenome-genome-assembly--contig:-NODE-559-length-16915-cov-4.189155_pt1 | contig 16915 bp, 16 predicted proteins | sample MGYA00248629_ERZ508524 | MGnify/ENA primary metagenome ERZ508524 (study PRJEB26194, sample SAMN05421901) | marine metagenome | isolation source: East of Rio de Janeiro, Brazil, South Atlantic Ocean...
TCGCGTTCGACCTGGCCATCCTCGCGCCATTTGAGCACACGCTTCTCGGGCGCATGCTGCTGGTAGAACTTGCCCACCGCATCGGCGAAGATGGCAATTTCCTCGTCATCCATGAATTCGGGCTGGGGTACGTTGATCGCTGGCATCTTTCGGGTCCTCTCGAATGTCTTTCTGCGGGCCGAAGGGTCTTACTTGCCCTTCCAGTTCGGCGCGCGTTTCTCGGCAAAGGCGGCTGCGCCTTCGCGGGCGTCCTCGGAAACGAAGACGGGGGCGATAAGCTGGGTCTGGCGCTTGTAGCGTTCGTCCATCGGCCAGCCGCGCGATTGCTTGATCACCTGCTTCGACACGCGAACGGCGAGCGGGCCGTTGGCAACGATGCTCTTGGCCAGTTCCTTGGCCCCGGCGAGCGCATCACCTTCGGTCACGCGATTGATCAGGCCGAGTTCGTAGGCGCGCGCCGCGTCGATGAAATCGCCCGTCAGCGCCAGTTCCATCGCGATCCGTTCGGGGATCTGGTCGGGCAGCATCATCACCCCGCCCGCAGCGGCAACGAGGCCGCGCTTCACTTCGGGAATGCCGAACTTGGCCTTGGCATTCGCGACGACGAGGTCGCAGGCGATCATCAGCTCGAGCCCACCGGCGAGAGCATAGCCTTCGACAGCGGCGATAAGCGGCTTTTCAGGCGGCTGCTGCACCACGCCGCCGAAGCCGCGCCCTTCGACGCTGGGCGACTCGCCGCGCAGAAATCCCTTGAGGTCCATCCCCGAACAGAAGGTTCCGCCCGCGCCGGTCAGGATGCCGACGCGCAGGCTGTCGTCATTGTCGAGCCGGTCCATCGCCGCGGCAATCGCTTCGGCAGCGGCCTTGGTCATCGCGTTCTTCGCGTCGGGCCGGTTGATCGTGACAATGAGGATGCCGTCCTCTTCGCTGGTCAGGACTTCATCGGTCATAACTGCTCTCTCCCATTTCAAATCGAAACTTGTCTTGCGCCCTTGCTGCGCGACGTTTACGCAAACGTCAACCGGCATTCGCCGCACGAAAAGACAAATCGAGAGGAGTCCGAAGCCATGGCCGAAGCCTATATCATCGACGCTGTCCGCACCCCGCGCGGGATCGGCAAACAGGGCAAGGGCGCCCTCGCCCATATGCACCCGCAACACCTTGCATCGACCTGTCTCAAGGCGATCAAGGACCGCAATGATCTCGACACGGCAACAGTCGACGACGTGATCTGGTCGGTCAGCACGCAGGACGGGATGCAGGCAGGCGACCTGGGTCGCATGGCCGCGCTCGACGCCGGCTATGATGTCACCTCTTCGGGCACCACGCTCGACCGGTTCTGTGGCGGCGGCATCACCAGCGTCGCGCTTGCCGCGGCACAGGTCATGAGCGGCATGGAAGATTGCGTCGTCGCCGGCGGGACCGAGATGATGAGCCTCACCGCGCAAATGTCGAAAGACAAGATGGCCGCCGGGCTCAAGCCGCCGATGATGGGCAGCTACAACGAGCGCCTGCAGCGCCTGCACCCGCAGAGCCACCAGGGCGTCTGCGGCGATGCGATCGCGACCATTGAAGGCTTCACCCGCGAAGAGCTCGACGAAGTCGGCTATCGCAGCCAGCAGCGCGCCGCGCAGGCCATTTCCGAAGGCCGCTTCGACAAGTCGGTCGTCCCCGTGAAGGACGACGACGGCAATGTCGTGCTCGACAAGGAAGAATATCCGCGCCCGCAAACCACGCGCGAGGGACTGGCCGAACTCGAACCCGCTTTCACTAAGATCGCCAATGTCCCGCTGGACAAGTCCGGCACCACATTCGCCGGATTGGTCAATGCGAAATATCCCGACGTCGAGATCAAGCATTTCCACCACGCGGGCAACAGCTCGGGCGTGGTCGATGGCGCCGCAGCGGTGCTGGTGGCGAGCAAGGATTACGCGGAAAAGCACGGCCTCAAGCCGCGCGCACGCATCGTCGCCACCGCGAACATGGGTGATGACCCCACGCTGATGCTCAACGCGCCCGTCCCTGCGGCCAAGAAGGTGCTCGAGAAGGCCGGTCTGACCAAGGACGACATCGACCTTTACGAAATCAACGAGGCTTTCGCCGTCGTCGCTGCCAAATTCGTCCGCGATCTCGATCTCGACTGGGACAAGGTCAACGTCAATGGCGGCTCGATTGCGCTGGGGCATCCGATCGGCGCGACCGGATCGATCCTGATCGGTACGATGGTCGACGAACTCGAACGCCAGAACAAGCGTTACGGCCTCGTCACCATGTGCGCTGCGGGCGGGATGGCCCCCGCGATCATCGTCGAGCGGGTGGACGATTTCGTCGACTGATACGCCATAAGCATGCGCGCCCTCGCCTATGTCCGCGAAAGCGGCTAGAGGGCGCGCCATGCATTTTCTCGACCAAGCCAAGATCTACCTCAAGTCCGGCGCGGGCGGCCCCGGCGCCGTCAGTTTCCGGCGCGAGAAATATATCGAATACGGCGGCCCCGACGGCGGCAATGGCGGCAAGGGCGGCGACATCGTGTTCGAAGCCGTCCAGGGCCTCAACACGCTGATCGACTTCCGCTACGCCCAGCACTTCAAGGCCAAGCGCGGCAATCACGGCCAGGGCAAGGACCAGACCGGTGCCGGCGCGCCCGACCTCATCATCGAAGTCCCGGTCGGAACGCAGATCCTGAGCGAGGACAAGGAGGAGGTCCTGGCCGACTTCACCGAAGTAGGCCAGCGCATCGTCTTTCTCGAAGGCGGCATCGGTGGCCGCGGTAATGCCAGCTACAAGACCAGCACCAACCGCGCCCCACGCCAGCATCAGCCGGGAGAACCGGGTGAGGAAATGTGGGTCTGGCTGCGGCTCAAGCTGCTTGCCGATGTCGGCCTGCTCGGCCTGCCCAATGCGGGCAAGAGCACGTTCATCAACCAGGTTTCGAACGCCAAGGCCAAGGTCGGCCACTACGCCTTCACAACGCTTATCCCGAAACTGGGCGTGGTCACGCACAAGGGGCGCGAATTCGTGCTTGCGGATATTCCGGGGCTGATCGAAGGCGCCGCCGATGGCGCGGGGATCGGTGACCGGTTCCTCGGCCACATCGAACGGTGCCGCGTGTTGATCCACCTGATCGACATTTCGGGCGACGACCCGACGGATGCCTATCGCACGGTCAATGACGAGCTGGCAGCCTACGGCAGTGGGCTGGCCGACAAACCGCAGGTGGTTGCGCTCAACAAGCTCGATCTTGCCGACGAAGAGCTCGGCGAGGCCTTTGCCGCAGAATTGCTGGCGGCGGGTGCCGACAAGGTGTTCCCGATTTCGGGGGCGACGGGTGCGGGCATTCCCGAGATGCTCGACGCGCTGCTCGGCTACCTGCCCGATCGCACTGCGACCGAGACCAATGCGGCCGAAGTCGAGGACGCACCCGAAGACGGCGGGGAATGGTCGCCGATCTGAGGGCCGCGGCGCCGCACCAATCCCGACTTGCAAAAGCGATAGCGATGACGGCTTTCGCGCGCTCGCGGGTTTGGATAGGGCTGGCACGGTGAAACCGATCGCATCACTAGCCGAGCTGTCCCGCGCACATCGCCTTGTGGTCAAGGTCGGGTCGGCCTTGCTGGTGGAACAGGGGCGACCGCGCAGCGCATGGCTTGCCACGCTGGCGGCGGAAATCGCCGCGCTGCGGCAGTCGACGCAGATTATCCTCGTATCCTCGGGGGCGATCGCGCTGGGTGCAGCGAAGCTCGGCCTACCGCATGGCGGCCGCGGCAGCCTCGCCGATGCGCAGGCGGCAGCTTCTGTCGGGCAGGTCGAACTGGCGCGGCTGTGGTCCGAAGCGCTGGATGCCCATGCAATCACTGCGGCGCAAATGCTGGTGACCCTTGGCGACCTCGAAGACCGCCGGCGCTATCTCAACGCTTCTGCCACGCTGGGCCGCCTGCTCGAAGCGGGCGCCCTTCCCGTGGTCAATGAGAATGACAGCGTCGCGACCGAGGAGATCCGCTTCGGTGACAACGACCGCCTCGCCGCGCGCGTCGCACAGGCGGCAGGCGCCGACGCGGTGCTGCTGTTGTCCGATGTCGATGGCCTGTATGATCGCGAACCGCGCGAACCTGGCGCCGAACTCATCCCATGCGTCGAAGGCGTCACGCCCGAGATCATCGCCATGGCGAGCGGAAACTCGGGATCGGGGCTCGGTTCGGGTGGAATGCGCGCAAAGCTGCAGGCGGCGCGTATCGCCGAACGCGCGGGCATCGCGCTGGCGATCGGGAACGGGACGCATCGCTCGCCTATCGCCCGCGTCTTCGAAAAGGGCATCGGCACGCTGTTCCTTCCCCAGCGCGACGCCAGCGCACGCGAGGCCTGGCTGGGTGGCAGGCTCGCCCCCGCGGGCGTGATCACCGTCGACGCCGGTTGCGCTGCCGCGCTCGAGAACGGCGCCAGCGTGCTGGCAGCGGGAATTGCAGAGATCGAGGGCGAGTTCGGTCGCGGCGACCTCGTTGCAATCCATGGCCCCAATGGCGCGCGGTTCGGCCAAGGACTGATCGAATACACGGCCGGTGAATGCCGCGCGATCCTCGGCCTGCGCGAAGACCAACAAGCCGCGAAGCTCGGCTACGCCCCCCGCGCCGCCGTGATCCACCGAGACCACATGGTGCGAACATGACGATCGCGCTGACCGGAGCCACCGGCTTCGTCGGGCGGGCAGTGCTCGACGAAGCCCAGCGGCGTGGCGTGACCCTGCGCGCGCTGACCCGCCGCGAACAAGTTGCACGCGAAGGCGTGCAATGGGTCACCGGTACACTCGCCGACGACGGGGGGCTCGCTCATCTGGTCGAGAGCGCCCGGGCGGTGATCCATGTCGCCGGGCTTACCAACAGCCCCGACCCGGCCGATTTCCACGAGGCCAATGTCGTGGGCACGCAAAAGCTGCTCGATGCGTGCAAGGCGGCTCGAGCCAGGCGGTTCGTCTTCGTCTCCTCGCTGTCGGCACGCGAACCACGGCTGTCGCAATACGGCCATTCGAAGGCGGAGGCGGAGGCAATCGTGCAGTCCAGCGGGCTCGACTGGACGATCGTCCGCCCGCCGGGTGTCTACGGCCCGCGCGACATCGATTACTTCGAGATGTTCCGCAGCGCTCGGCTCGGCCTGGTGCCGCTGCCCCCGCGCGGGGCAAGTTCGATCATCCATGTCGATGATCTTGCAGAACTGTTGCTCGATCTCGTCGACGCCCCACCCACACTGGTGCGGCGCAAGACCTTCGAACCCGATGACGGGCGCGAGGGCGGCTGGTCTCACAGCGAATTGGCGCAGGCGATCGGCACTGCAGTCGGACGCCGGGTGTTCGCACCGCACCTGCCGCGCTCGGTGCTTTCCGCGGCCGCGCGCGCCGATCGCTTGCTGCGCGGCGACAAGGCACGGCTAACCGCCGACCGCGTCGGCTACATGACGCATCCCAACTGGGTCGCGCGCTCGGCAATGAAAGTCCCGGAGACGGTGTGGGCCCCGCGTATCCGTGGCGAGGAAGGGCTCGCCGCGACCGCACGGTGGTATCGCGCACAAGGGTGGCTCTGAATCGCTGGACATTCGCGCGCGTTTTCGCGAAAGGCGCGATTGGTCACGGGCCGGCTTAGCTCAGTTGGTAGAGCACCTGATTTGTAATCAGGGGGCCGCGGGTTCGAATCCTGCAGCCGGCACCATTCCCCTTGCGGCAAGGATGCAGCGTAGTTCCCCTTAGAGGAAGGGTTCCTCGCCGGGCTTGTGGATGCCGCATTCGACCTTGTCCCAACCCGACCAGCGGCCCGCGCGGGGATCCTCGCCCTCGCCGACCTGGCGGGTGCAGGGTGAACAGCCGATGCTGGGAAAGCCGCGATCGACCAGCGGGTGGCGCGGCAGATCGTGGGTTTCGAAATAGGCCGCGATGTCGTCCGCAGACCAGTCGATCAGCGGATTGATTTTGAGCCGGCCCTGCGAATCCGCGGTATCGACCTCGAAGCGCGGCAGATTGGCCCGGGTGGCCGATTGGAAAGCCTTGCGACCGGTGAAGCTCGCATCGAATCCCGCAAGCGCTTTTTCGAGCGGCTTGACCTTGCGTAGCTCGCAGCAACCATCCGGGTCGTAGGACCAGCGCAGCCCCGTCTCGTCGCGCGACTGCAGATCCGCGATCTCGGGATAAAGATCGACCCGGTTAAGCCCGAGCCGGTCGGTCAACTCGTCGCGATAGGCCAGCGTTTCGGGAAAATGCTTGCCGGTATCGAGAAACAGCACCGGAACCGTAGGATCGACCTGCGCGATCAGGTGCAGCAGCACAGCGCTTTCCGCCCCGAAGCTGGACACCACCGCCATATCGCCCACGAGGCTGCCCTCGATCACCGCGCGCAGCCATTCCTCCGTCTCGGTCCCGCGGAACATGCGGTTGAGGCGGATGGCGTCCTGCTCGGTGAAGCGGGGCCCCGTGTCGATCCGGTCGATGGCGCGCACCTCGTTCATGCGTGCCGCTTGGTCCAGATCGGCGTGCGATCGTCGGCCGCGTCCTGATAGACTTCGGGCCAGCGATCGAACGCCGCCTGGACATCGTCCTTGTCGAGTTGCTGGTCGGGTTCGAACGCATCGAAACCGCAACGCCGCATATAGGCGAGCTGGTCGACCAGCACGTCGCCCACCGCACGCAGTTCGCCTTCGTAGCCGGCTTCGCGCAGGATGCGCGCGGAAGAATAGCCGCGTCCGTCACCGAAGGCGGGGAAGTTCACTTCCACCAGCGACAGGCGGCCGAGGTGTGGAAGCAGTTCGCGCGCGTCGTCGCCCGGTTCGATGCGGACGGCGGCGGCATTGGACTGGTCGAGGAAAGCGTCGACCGTAACTGCGGGATGATCGACCGGTTGGTCGTCGCGATAGCGCAGCGTCTCAGCCATAGAGCGCCTCCTTGAAGGGGTTCATGCCGATCCGGCGATAGGTATCGAGGAAACGTTCGCCGTCCTGGCGCTCGCTTTCATAGACATTGGTCACGGTCTCGACCGCATCGACGATGCCATTCTCGTCGAAGCCGGGGCCGGTGATCTTGGCGAGACTGACGTCTTCCGCCTCGCTGCCGCCGAGCAGCAGTTGGTAATTCTCGACGCCCTTACGATCGACGCCGAGGATACCGATGTGGCCGGCGTGGTGATGGCCGCAGGCGTTGATGCAGCCCGAGATCTTGAGCTTGAGTTCGCCCAGCGTCCCGGTCTTGCCATTGGCCGCGAAGCGTTCTGAAATGCGCTGTGCGATCGGGATCGATCGCGCGTTTGCGAGGCTGCAGTAGTCGAGCCCCGGGCAGGCGATGATGTCTTCGACCGTGTCGAGATTGGGACTGCCCAGCCCGGCCTCGTCAAGCGCGGTCCACAGTGCATGCAGATCGGCCTTGCGGACATGCGGCAACACGATGTTTTGCGTGTGCATCACGCGCAGCTCGTCGAAGCTGTAGTCCTTCGCCAGATCCGCCATCAGCCGCATCTGTTCCGCGGTTGCGTCGCCGGGAATCCCGCCGACCGGCTTCAGGCTGATAACGGCCGAAACGTAACCGGCTTCCTTGTGCGCCACGGTGTTGCGATCGACCCAGACGGCGAAATCCGGATCGCTGCGATCGACTTCCTCCGGCGCCCCTGCTTCGAACAGCGGGTCTTCGAAATAGGTGCGGATCCGCTCGAGCTCCGCGAAGGGCGGCTCGACGCCTTCTTCGAGCAGATGCGCATATTCGGCCTCGACCTGGCGGGTGTATTCCTCCGCGCCCATCTCGTGGACCAGGATCTTGATCCGCGCCTTGTACTTGTTGTCGCGGCGCCCGTGGCGATTGTAGACCCTGAGGCACGCCTCGGCATAGGTCACCAACCGGTCGAGCGGGACGAAGCCGTTGATACAGGGGGCCACCATCGGCGTGCGGCCCATGCCGCCACCGACATAGAAAGCGGCGCCCAGCTCGCCCGCATCGTTCTTCACGATCTGGATGCCGATATCGTGCAACCGCATGGCTGCACGATCGGTGTCGCTGGCGATCACCGCGATCTTGAACTTGCGCGGCAGATAGCTGAATTCCGGATGGAAGCTCGACCACTGGCGCAACAGTTCGGCATAGGGCCGCGGATCGACGATCTCGTCTGCGGCGGCACCTGCGAAATGGTCCGAACTGATGTTGCGGATGCAATTGCCGCTGGTCTGGATGGCGTGCATCTCGACCTTGGCGAGATCGGCCAGGATATCGGCCGCGTCTTCCAGCTTAATCCAGTTGTACTGGATATTCTGGCGCGTGGTGAAGTGGCCGTAACCGCGGTCGTACTTGTCCGCGATATCGGCCAGCACGTGCATCTGGAGGCTGTTCAGCGTGCCGTAGGGGATGGCAACGCGCAGCATGTAGGCGTGCAGTTGCAGGTAAAGCCCGTTCATCAGCCGCAGTGGCTTGAACTGGTCTTCGGTCAGCTTGCCTTCGAGGCGGCGGCGGGCTTGGTCGCGGAATTCCTCGACGCGGGCATCGACCATCGCCTGGTCGTATTGATCGTATTTGTACATCAGATCACCCAGTTGCCGATTTCGGGGTCGGCGGGCTTGAGGGTCAGGTCGGGGCGGACGGTCGGGCCGAGAGCGCGCACGCGTTCCTTGATGTGCGCGGGCCGCGGGCTGCCCTCGTGCAGTTCGGCGTCGACGGCATAGGGCGAATTGACCCGTCGCGAAGCCTCTTCGCGGCGGGCGATTTCGTCCTCGTTTCCAGTGACATCGGCAGCATCTTCGACATGGATCGACCAATCGCTTCCGGTCCACCAGGTGACCGCGCCGGTCTTCAAGTCATTTCCGGTCAGAAGTCTCATCGTGCGGCCTCCCATGCCGTCGCCGCCAGTGCGACATCATCGCGTGCGGTCACTTCGCCGATCACGATCAGTGCGGGGCTCACCACCTGCTCGTTTTCGACGAGATCGGGCAGCCCGGCCAGCAGGCCACGCAGCACACGCATTTCGGGCCGCGTACCGTTTTCGATGACCGCCACCGGCATGTCGGGCGAAAGCCCGTCTTCCATCAGCTTCTCGGCAATCAGCGGCGCGGTCTTCACGCCCATGTAAATTACCAGCGTTCGGCCCTTGCCCGCGAGCCCGGCCCAATCCTGATCCCTGAGCCCCTTGCACTGCCCCGCGACGAAACTGACGATGCTCGATGCGTCACGGTGCGTCAGTGCGATTTGCGCCGCAGCCGCCGCGCCATTGGCGGCGCTGATACCCGGGACCACTTCGACCGGAACACCCGCGGCGCGGGCAACTTCGGCTTCCTCGCCGCCGCGCCCGAAAATGAACGGGTCGCCGCCCTTGAGACGCACGACATCTTCGCCCGAACGCGCGATCCGCACGAGCAAATCACTGATGTCTTCCTGCGGAAGCGTATGATGCGAACGGCGCTTGGCCACCGAGATCAATTCGGCATCCTTGCGCGCGAGCGCCATGATCGCGGGGTCGACGAGCCCGTCATGAACGATGGTTCGCGCTCGCTCGATGAGCCGCGCGGCGCGGATCGTCAGGAGGTCGGGATCGCCCGGCCCCGCACCGACGAGATAAATGGTTCCGGTCTTTGCCATGCGTGCAAGATGCGGGGACGCAGCCGCTGGCGCCAATCAGAATGCGTGTCCGACAAGGAAGACGAGATTTTGAAACCGGCGCTGTGCGCGCGGAAAACTAATCTTTCGCGCCCGATCGCGGCTCGCGGCGCTCGGCGAGCAGTTCGACCAGCCGCTCGAGCTGATCGCTGCCGCGCAGGTGAATGTCACGCTGCGGGAAGGGAATCTCGATCCCGTTGTCCTTGAACAGCCACCACAGCTTCTTGAGCACGGCGCTGCGAACGTTGCCGACGCCTTCTTCGGGATCCTTGATCCAGCAGTGGATCACAAAATTGACCGAATTGTCGCCATATTCGCTCATCCACACGGTCGGCGGCGGGGCGCTGAGCACCCGGTCGGAACTGCGCGCGGCCTCGAGCATCAGTTTCTCGGCCAGCTTCATGTCGGCCTCGTAGCTGACGCCGACCGGCACCTGCATGCGCACGTTCTTCGATGAATAGGACCAGTTCTCGACCTGGTTGATCATCAGGTTTTCGTTCGGGATCAGATATTCGCGCTGGTCGCGCGTGGTCACCGAGACCGCGCGGATGCCGATCTTGCGGATCTGACCGAAGCTTTCGTTGCCCGCCAGATCGGCAACCGCAATGACGTCGCCCGGCTTGATCGAGCGGTCCATGAGCAGGATGATCCCCGCGATCAGATTGCCGAAAGTCTTCTGCAGACCGAAACCGATCGCCAGGCCGAATGCACCCGAGAACACCGCCAGCGCGGTCAGGTCGATCCCCAGCAGGTCGATGCCGATGAAAAAGGCTGCGGCCCACACGATGATCGTGACGATCTTCTCGACGAGCAATTGTTGCGCATCGTCGAGCCGGGTCATGCGCTTGACCAGCCGGCGTGCCATGCGGCTGGCGAACCACGCGAATACGAGAACCCCGACGATCACCGCACTGACGATCAGCACGTCGAACAACGAAATGCGGAAATCGCCCAGCGAAAGCGCCACCTTGTCGACCGTGTCGATGACCGAGCCGACGGTTTCACTCTGCGAACTGAGCGCTTCCTTGGCCCCTTCCGCCGCCGCCACCGAGCTCTCTTCCTCGACCGGTTCTGCAAGGCTCCACGCCGGTTCGACGGGCGCTGCCTCGGTGGTCGGCTCTGCGGTCGGGGGTGTCGGGCCCTGCACGTTCATCCTTCGTTGAATGCCGCGAACCCGCGCTCGAGGTCGGCGATCAGATCGTCCTTGTCTTCGAGCCCGATCGATAGCCGGATGGCATGGCGATCCTCAACCCCCCAGTCCGGTTTGGGCCAAGCCATCCGGCTGCGCACCGGTTCGACATCGAAGGGCAGCGCGAGGCTTTCGAACCCGCCCCAACTGTACCCGATGCCGAACAGGTCGAGCCGGTCGACCAGTCGACAGCGTGCCGCGTCGTCCCCGCCGCGCAACACGAAGCTGAACAGGCCGCAGCCGCCGTTGAAATCACGCTGCCAGAGGGCGTGGCCGGGCGTTTCGGGGAGCAGCGGCGACAGGACATGGGCGACCTCCTCGCGCTCGGCCAGCCAGCCGGCGATGGCGAGCGCGCTTGCGGTCTCGCGTTCGAGCCGGACGCTCATGGTGCGCAGTCCGCGCAGGACGAGCGCGGCATCATCGGGCGAAACGACATGGCCAAGCTGCTGCGCGCCCAGACGCAGACGGCGATACCAGCGCTCACCCGCGCTCGCCGCGCCCATCATGACGTCCGAATGCCCGCCGACATGCTTGGTCAGCGCGGTGATGGCGATGTCACAGCCGCGTTCCAGTGCCGGAAAGCCAAGCGCCGTGGCCCAGGTGTTGTCGACGAGGCTGACGGCGCCTTTCTCGCGCGCGATCCGCGCCAGAGCCGGGATGTCGCAGACTTCCATGGTGAGACTGCCGGGCACCTCGAGCATGACCGCGCGGGTCCTGTCGCAGAAGGCAGCCTCATAGGCTTCGAGATCGAGCGGATCGAAGAAGCGATGCTCGATGCCGAACCCCTTGAGCAGGCCCGTGGCGACGCTGCGCGTAGGATCGTAGGCATTGTCGGCGACCAGCAGGACATCGCCGCTACGCAGCACGGCCAGCAGCGCGGCCGACAAGGCGGCAAGCCCGCTGGGATAGAGCACGGTGCCCGCAGCCCCTGGTTCGAGCGCGGTCAGCGCCTCGCTCAGCGCCCATTGGGTGGGCGCCCCGCGGCGACCGTAGAAGAATTGCCCGTCGCGGTTGTCCGCCTTGCGTTCGCGCAGATCGGCGCAGCTGGCATAGAGATGCGTGCTCGCGCGCCAGACGGGCGGATTGACCACCGCTTCGGCAAAGGCGCCCGAGCGTCCGCTGGTCACCAGACGGGTATCGCTTCGGAGGGTTGGATCGTCCTTGCCGGCCATTGCTACCCTGCCATCCCCCGTTGCTTGGGCATATCCGGATCGCTGCTCCACTCGAGCCAGCTGCCATCGTAGAGCGCAACATCGTCGCGACCTGCCAAATGGAGGGCGAAGGCAAGGACTGCGGCGGTCATGCCGCTGTTGCAGCTCGTGACCACCGGCTTTCCGGCATCGACCCCGCTTTCCGCGAAAACGGCCGCGATGTCCTGCGGTGCGAGATAGGTTCCGTCATCGGCGAACAGACGCGCGAAATGGACGCTTCTGGCACCGGGGATATGCCCCTGTGAGCCGCTGCCTTCCTCGCCCGCAAAGCGCGCGGCATCGCGCGCGTCGACCACTTGCTCGCGCCCGCTGGTGCAATTGACGAGCATCTGCTGCTTGGATCGAACCACGCCGGCGGGGCCGGTGACGGGGAAATCGGCCGGGCTGGCATTCGCGCCGCCGCTGGCCAGCGGACGATCCTCCGCCCTCCACTTGCCCAGCCCGCCATCGAGGATCGCGACTTGGGCAAAACCGTAAAGGCGGAAGATGAACCAGGCGCGCGCCGCGCTTCTGATCTGGCTGTCGTCATACAGGACCACCCGGCTGTCGCGCGCGACACCCAGCTGCCCCAGCCGCGCGGCGAAGTGCTCCGCCGTGGGCAACGCCTTGGGAACTGGTGAAGCCGTATCGACGAAGCTCGCCAGGTCGAGAAACCGCGCACCCGGAATATGCGCCTCGGCGAATTCCTGCGCCGATTTGCGCGGACTGTCCGGCAGATGCAGCGAGGCATCGAGCACGACCAGATCATCGGCAGCGAGCGCATCGGCAAGCCATTGGGTCGAAACGAGACTGTCCATCCCGCTTCGGTTAGCGGGCCGGTCGGGTGAAGTCGAGCTAAGCGATCTCGCGCTGCGCGATGGGAGCGTAGCTGCGCGGCCCCTCGTCCAGCCGGAAAGGCTGCAGGCGCCCGCCCTCCGGCGTCCCCTGTCCGACCACATAGGTCTTCACCACCGCATCGCTCTCGGCACGATCGATCCGCAGGCGAAGCAGCGGCACCAGCAGCGGCAAACGGCCCTGGCGGATGACATGCGCTGTCGCCAGCGGCATCTGCACCTGCCCGGTCAGCGTCATGCTCTGGCGCGGGGAGAGGCGCGCGACATCGTGCCGCTGCTCGAGCACGCTTTGCAGCGTTGCGACCTGATCTTCCATCGGCGCCTCTGCGTGCGCCGACACAAGGTCGAGCCCCAATGCGAGCTCGGTCAGCGCGGCATCGGTGCGATTGATCAGCGTGACGCTGTATTTGAGCGTGGCATAGGCCGCGCTGCGAATGAGCTTCTCGTTCTCCACCCGGATCTGAACCGCCTCGGCCAGCGGGAGTGCCTGCGCAGGGCCAGCACCGGCCACCACCGGGCGTTCTATCTCGGGCACCACGACGCTCCGCCGCCGGCGCCATAGCAGGAGGCCCGCACCGAGAAGGGCAAGCAACGCCGCCGCACCTGCCAGCCAGGGCCATCGCACGGGAGCATCGGCACTCTCGTCCGAACCCGGGCCCGCAGCGTCGCTCGCGGGGACAGCGGGATCGGGCTGCGCCACGGATGGCACGGACGTATCGCCCGGCTGTGCTTGCGACGGCGTCGGCGAAGGCAATGGCGGCGATATGGGGGCGGTCTCGATTGCCCGCGGCGTTACCGTCGGCAAAGGAACCGGGCGGGGTTCGGGCTGCACCGACCGTGGCTCAGGACGTGGCGAATCGGCAGTTGGCGTCGGAGTCGGGGTCGGCGTATTGGCGGTCGATGGGGTGGGTGCAGGCGTGTTTACCGCTCGCGGCCTGATCTCGATCCCGCTGCGCGTATCGGCAGGCCCCTGCGCCTGCGGCGTCGCGCTCGGCGTCGGCGCGGGCTCGAGCGAGAAATCATTGACCGACTGCGCCACTGCCGCGGCGGGCAGGAGCGCCGTCACGGCGGCCGGGAAGATACGGAAAGCAAAGGACATTGCGGGTCGTTTCGTGGGCAGTGCAGCGCTACAGTGCGGAGCGGCGCTGAATAGGTACTGAAGCGTGCGCTTTAAAGCCCCGGCTTGCGCCGCGTGGCGCTTCGCGGCAGGAGCGCGGCATGAGCGACACACCTGCCCCCAAGTTTCTCGGCGCCAATACCGCGCTGCCCGCTTCACCCGAAGAAGCCGAGCTCGACTACGTGCCCAACCCGCGCGCAGAGCAGCTCTATATGGTGCGCTTCGCCGCACCCGAATTCACTTCGCTCTGCCCCGTTACCGGGCAGCCCGATTTCGCGCATGTGGTCATCGACTACGCACCCGGCGAAACCATCGTCGAATCGAAAAGCCTCAAGCTGTTCCTTGGCTCTTTCCGCAATCATTGCGGCTTCCATGAGGATGTAACAGTGGGGATCGGCCAGCGGCTGTTCGACGAGATGAAGCCCCGCTGGCTGCGAATCGGCGGTTATTGGTATCCGCGCGGCGGGATCCCGATCGACGTGTTCTGGCAGAGCGGCCCCCCGCCCGAAGGCCTGTGGCTGCCCGATCAGGGCGTCGCTTCCTATCGCGGTCGCGGGTAAGCGACGCTGCGGTCGCGAGTATCCGGCCGCCCGCCAGTTCCGTTCACAGCGAATGTGCGATTGCCGACGCGCGGGCGCTCCGCCTGAAAGCTTGCGCCAAACATAGCGTTAGGTTTCGTTTTGCAAGTCAATATTTGCCTGCGTCATAAGTGTCGTACGACCACGTTCACACCCAGACGCATGACGCCAACGAAATTTCCTCCTCTCGTATAATCACGTTATATCTGTCACTTAACCGTTAGAGCGAACCGTATTCTCGAACCGGAACGAAGTCTCTCGATCCAACTTGCATTGACGAACCTACTACGTGCGGCTACTCCGGGATCACAGCAGTGGAAGACTGCGACTGGAGGGAGATCGGAATGACTTGGGCATCGAAATGCAGCACTCTCGCGTTGGTGGCCGCGATGGCAGCAGCCAGCCCCGCGCAAGCGCAGGATGCGGAGGGTGACGAGAGCGCCGCTTCGCAAAGCAACGAAAACCAGCTGACGACAATTGTCGTCACCGCGCAACGCCGCGAGGCATCGGTCCAGGATACTTCGGCCGCGATCTCGGCCTTTTCGGGCGATGCGCTGGAGGAAAACCGGACACTCTCGTTCGAGGATCTCGCAGGGCAGGCAACCTCGTTGTCCTTCACCGCGCTGTCGCCGCTCGACCAGGAATTCAACATTCGCGGGATCACCAATACCCGCCTCGACTCGCCCTCTGCCGACCAATCGGTCGGGATCTTCGTCGATGACGTTTACGTGGGTCGTTCGGGCCTGTTCAATTTCGACCTGTTCGATGTCGACCGCGTCGAAGTGATCCGCGGTCCGCAAGGCGTGCTGCTGGGCAAGAACGTGGTCGGCGGCGCGATCAGCATCTACAGCGCGCGTCCCGAATTTTCCTATGGCGGCAGCCTGACCGCATCCTATGGCAATTACGACGAAAAGCTGGTGCGCGGCCATGTGACCGGGCCGCTGTCCGAAGCGGTCGCCGCCCGCCTCGCATTCCAGGTGCGCAACCGCGACGGTTTCAATCAGGACATCGTGCACGATGTCGATCTCGACAATGTCGACAGCGTCCAGCTGCGCGGGCAGGTGTCCTTCGAACCGCTCGATTCCGAGTTCACCGCGGTCATCATCGCCGATTACACCAATGACGATTCCAACGGGTTCCACTCGGTTGTGTTCGACGGCCCTGCCGCCGGCGCCGGTCCGTGGAGCACCGCACGGGCACAGGTCGCAGCACTGCGCCCCGAGGGCCTCGACGTGCGCGAAAGCCTGCCCGATTACCAGACCTACAAGGGCGATGTAGCGCCGACCCCGCAGCAGCTTCACCGCGAAGCCTTCGGCCTCGCGCTCAACATGTCCTACGATTACGGCTTCGCCACGCTGACCAGCGTGACCGGCTATCGCGAGGGCGAAGCGTACAGCGTCTACGACCAGACCGGGATCGGGCCGAGCAATCCCTTCGGCATTACCCTCCCGCTGCTGTTCCGCTCACCGGTGCGCGAGCGCGAGGAAATCAACCAGTTCACGCAGGAACTGCGGCTGGTCTCGCCCGAACAGGATGAACGCGGCTTCGACTTCATCATCGGCGGCTATTACCAGCACGACGAAGTGAGCAAGGACGATATCATCTCGTTCGAGATCGCCGTCCCCGCGATCCCCACGCTGAACGGCCAGTCCGCATGGTTCAACGAGGGCACCAACGAGGCTTTCGCCATCTTCGGCCAGCTCGGCTATCGCTTCAGCGAGAAATTCCGTGTGGTCGGCGGGGTCCGTTACTCACGCGACGAGAAGAGCGGCGTCGTTCGCGGGCTGGCGCTCGAGACGGGCGATCGCTTCACACCGAACGATCCGGTTCCGTCTTCGCCGCTGTCGCCGACCTATCCCGAAGGCGGCGGCTACACCACGTCCTATTCGGATAGCTGGGAAGAGCTGACCCCGCAGATCACCGCGGAATTCAAGCCGAATGACAACATCCTGCTCTACGGGACCTTCTCCACCGGCTTCAAGGGTGGCGGTTTCGAGGACGATCCGGCCAACCCGCTCGCCGCGCAGAGCAGTTACGATCCCGAAACGGTCGACAACATCGAGATCGGCGGCAAGTTCGAACTGTTCAACCGCGCCGCGCGGCTGAACATCGCCGGCTTCTCCATGCGCTACAAGGATCTACAGGTCACGCAGACCTCGGATGTCTGCCTGTGCAACATCACCGACAATGCTGCCGATGCGAAGATCAAGGGCATCGAGGCGGAATTGCAGGTGCTGCCCTTCACAGGCCTGCTGCTGAGCGGTGGCCTGACCTTGCTGGACACCGAATATATCGAGTTCACCGACTCGGTGGGCAACGTCAATGACGGCAAGTTCCTCCAGCGCACGCCCGATTACCAGTTCAACGTCTCGGCACGATACAC